>BNJS01003898.1_pt1 | contig 71007 bp, 104 predicted proteins | sample 8540461 | NCBI WGS metagenome assembly BNJS01 (sample SAMD00202454, study PRJDB9452) | human saliva metagenome | isolation source: human saliva | place: Japan
AAAGCACTCTCCTCTCTTCTCTCTCTCTCTTCCTTCTTCCTTCTCTCTTCCATTTTGAGTTTTGTCTTTGCCGTCAGCACGCCCGTTCACGAACCCGCCGCGCGCATCTCGTCTTTGCCGTCATGGTCAGCCTCAGCCACGCCCATCGTGGTCAGGCGGCGGTCGTCCTTGTTGGCCGCCAATGGAAATGACTGTCGGGTTGCCCTCACCGGCCTGGCCATGATAGTCTCAATACCAGCGTCGTTGTTATTCTTCGCCTGCCAGCTCTTCGTCTCTATTCATCTCACTGTCCTTTAATCATTTCTAGATGCATGGCTACTCCTCCGGCAGTCCGCGCCCCATGCACCATGGCGCAAGCCTCCGAAGGTCCACGCTGTCCCTGCTCCCCGCGCCGCCCGCCTCCCACCCACGCATCTTGGCTTACACCCATCGGCTCCTCCAGCACCCATGCGCGGCCTTCCGCCACGTCCAACCAACCCATGGGCAGCGGTCCGTCTATTCTGGCTCTTATTTGGCTCCTGTCATGTTTGCCTCCGCCCGATCCGTCATCCCAGCAGTCGCTCGGCCTCCGCCGCCTATTCTCGGGCCACAGGTTCCATGGTCTCGCTCACCCAGGCGCGGTTTTTCGGCTTTGGCGGTTTTGCCGCTTTCACGCGCTCTGTTTCGGCTGTGCGGCGGCAGCGTTTTGGCTGCGCGTTCCGCATCTGCTGCCGACACTTCTGCAGTGGCGGCTTCAACGACAGGTGCAGGCTGCTTTTTGTTCAGCGGTTTGACCGGCTTTGTCGGCCAACAGTTGCGCCATCATTTCTTCACGGGATAATTTGATTTTTGCCGCCTTTTTATCGCGACAGCAGGTTTTTTTGTTTTTGACTCACATCGTCTCCTTATTCTGCGTCTTGGGCAAACCAATGGGCGCGCGCGCCATAATCACCTGTTCCGCTTCTTCATGGCTCACACCCGTAATTTCAATCAATTCGTCAATCGACAACTCGGCCGTCTTCGCGGTTGGTGATGTTCGCATCGACCAAATCGCGCAGCATGTCGTCGTCCACGCCTTCCAATTCGCGCAAATCGTCCGCCACGCTGTTTCAGTTTTTCTTCGGCGGCCAATTCCGTCTGCAGCAGCACATCGCGCTTTCGCCCGCAGGGTTTCCGCCAGTTCGTCATCGATTTCTTCAATATCGGTCAAATCCGACATCGGCATGAACGCCACTTCTTCAATACTGGTAAATTCCGCATCCACCAAGGCTTGGGCAACGGTTTCGTCCGCGCCCAGCTGCGATGTGAACAATTCGCGCAATGCGGCGGCTTCTTCTTCGCTGCGCTGCTCTGCTTCCTGCACCGTCATAATGTTCAGTTGCAGGCCGGTCAGCTCCGCCGCCAGACGCACGTTCTGGCCGCCGCGGCCGATGGCTGCCAGCTGGTCTTCGGCTCACAATCACATCGACCGCATTTTTTTCTTCGTCAATCACAATGCGGCTCACCTGCGCGGGCGAAAGCGCGTTAATCACAAAAATCCGCCGTATCATCCGACCACGGCACCACATCGATGCGCTCGCCGCTCAATTCGTTGCTCACTGCGTTCACGCGCGAACCGCACGCCGATGCACGTTCCTTGCGGGTCGATGCGCTGGTCGTTGGATTTCACGGCGATTTTCGGCGCGTTGGCCCGGATCGCGCGCCACTTCGCGGATGTCCAGCAGGCCGTCCGCGATTTCGGGCACTTCCTGCTCGAACAGTTTGCGCAGAAATTCGCCGGATGTGCGGCTCAACAGGATTTGCTTGCGGCCGCCGTTAAATTCTTCCACACGCAAAAACAGGGCGCGGATTTTGTCGCCGCCGCGATAATTTTTCGCGCGGCAGCATTTGGTCGCGCGGAATCAGCGCATCCAGTTTCGGTGCCAGTTCCACCACAATGCCGTGCCGCTCGACACGTTTTCACCGTGCCGACCACAATGTCTTCGCGCGTGGCCAAAAACGCATTCAGAATCTGCTCGCGTTCGGCATCGCGGATGCGCTGCAAAATAATTTGTTTTGCGGTTTGAGCGGCTCGGCGGCCGAAGGCTTCGTTCGGAATGTCTTCTTCAAAATAATCGCCCACGTTGATGTCGATACCGGGGATTTCTTCCTGAATTTGCTCGATGGTTTTTCCAGTTCGGGATAGGTATAGTCCAAATCCTCCACAATCAGCCATTTGCGCACGGTGCGGTATTCGCCCGTGTCGCGGTTGATGCGCACTTCCAGGTTCATGTGTTCGCGGTCGGCCTTTTTCTTGGCGGCAATGCCCAGCGCCACTTCCAACGCTTCAAACACCACATCGGGTTCAACGTTTTTCTCGCTCGCCAAAGCCTCTACCAATGCCAAAATTTCACGACTCATTTGCAATGCTCCTTGCTTTTTCTGTTTCTTTCGATAACGGGTGCAGGCTGCTCGGTTTCAAAAACACGCCTGCCGTTGATTCGGAATGCGTCCGTGCGGCGCATTAAAATTTAAATTCGGGTTTGATGCGCGCCTTGTCCACGTTCGACAATTCAATCTGCGCCGTTTTGCCGTCAAACGCCAGCATCAATGGTTTGCGCCGCTTCGTCAAACGACTCGATGCGCCCGATGAAGTTTTCTGCCCGTCCACCGGCAGGCGCGTTTTCAATTTCACCATGCTGCCGGTGAAAACGCATGAAATCGGCGGCTTTTTCAGCGGCCTATCCAAGCCCGGGCTGGAAATTTCCAAATGCTTGTAATCCACGTCCTCCACCATGAACACGCGGCTCAAATGGTTGCTGACGGTGGCACAGTCTTCCACGGTGATGCCGCCTTCCTTGTCGATAAACACGCGCAAAATGCCTTGCGCCGTCAGCTCGACATCCACCAGCTCGTAACCCATGCCGGGCAGCAGTGTTTCTAAAATCTGCTGTAAATCCATGTTCTCGCTTTATTTTCGGTTTTAATAAAAACAAAAATGACCGCCTGGTCATTTTTCGTTGGGATGAAAAATTATGATGATTATACTATTTTATTGATTGGAAAGCAAAGATTTTTCCCGATATTTATTTTTCGATTTTGAAGTCCGTCATGAATATAAAATATTTTTCCATTTAAAAACAATGAAAAATATGCGTTTTTACTAATAATATGCTTTTACAATATCGGCGATATTCGTATAATTTCCATTTTCCGCTTACCGCCCAGGTGGCGAAATTGCAGACGCAGGGGACTCAAAATCCCCGCCGCAAGGTGTGTCGGTTCGAGTCCGACCCTGGGCACCAGTTCCAAAAACCCGAATCCGTTTTCATGGATTCGGGGTTTTTCATGGCCGGGCGATCAAAAATCCGTCATTTGCAACACACGCCGACAGGCCTGCTGTGGTACACTTCCATATAATCAAATCTGCCGCAACGGCATGTGCAGGCTGCTTTGATTGACCCGTCCAACCAAAGGAAAAGGAAAAACGATGAAACTCAAAACATTAGCATTCACCCTTGCCGCTCTTGCACTCACTGCCTGCAGCACGTCCGCACCCGCAACATGCGCAATCGGCACCCAGCAGCGCCGTTCGTCTATGAAGGCCGAATGTTTGGGCTACGTTATGGACGCTTCCCTGCTCCTAAACCTACAACAAACACCGTCCCAAGCCGCCAATCCCGCCGCTTTTGCCGCCGCCGCTGCCGCTGCCCAAGAAAGATTCGCGCAGCCTGCCTGCCGCAATCAAGTTTCTGACCGCGACATAGAATCCGCCGCCAGAACGATGATGAACCATGTGAAAGAAGGCGAAAACGTCTGCGTCGCCGTCCGTCAGGATGTCCAACGCGCCGCACAGCGATACAGTCGCTAAATAAAACCGTGCAGGCTGCCTGAAACGCCGCAAATCAGCAATGCATTTCCAAGCAGCCTGCATTTTTGTAGCCCACCAAAGGATAATCCCATGCCATTCAAAAACGCTGACCTTAACGCTTGCCGCACTCATGCTCGCCGCCTGCAGGCACCACTTCCGCACCGCAACAGGCAAACCGCGCGCCCCAGCCCGGAAAAACAGCAATGCCTTGAAAGCTTGGCATCTATGCTCGAAGTGACCGTCTATGCCGACTACTGTGTTCGCGGCGAACAACAGCGGCGGCCGTTTTTCGAGTTTGCCCGCCGAGTCCCCAGGCAAGAGCCCTTGCCAGCTGTCGCGGCCTGATAACCCTGCAGGAAGCCGGCGCATTGCGCGCACAGATAACCGCGCCTTATGCGGCCGACCCTGCCCGCCACTGCGCCGCCGTCCGAGGCAATATGCACCAACTCATGCGCCGTTACGGCATTGCCCCCTGCCGCACGATAAACCCAGGCTGCCTGAAACGGCTTTCCGCCGTGCCGAAAGCAGCCTGCACTTTGCTTCATTCCGCCCGATTGATTTCGGTTTCCAAGCGATAAACGCAGCAATCATCGCCCTGCCACACGGCTTCGGCCCATCGGAGAAAGCCCTGCGGCGGCGGCCTGTCCGCGGCGGCGGCAATCACTGCAACGCGGTCGGGCGCGGCCACGGCTTGCGCATCACCGCGCGGTTTGAGCCGCCCAGCCTGTTCCACCAACGCCTGCCGTTTGGCGAGCAGCGCAATGAGTTCGGCATCCAAGCCGTCTATGCGCTGGCGGACCTCGGTAAGGGCTTTGCGGTAACATGATTCGGTCTCCTAGTATAGTCGATTAAAATAGAAAATGAGACAAGGCGGCAAGCCGCAAGGCGCGTACAGGTAGTACGTCAAGGCGAGCCAACGCCGTATCATTGCAATTTAATCGACTATAAAAAATGAAAAAACACAGCGGCGGGCAACGCACATCAATCAAAAAGCAGCCTGTACCCCGTTGTTCCAAAGTGCAGGCTGCTTTTTGCGCCTGACTATTTGCGCTGCAACTGCTCGGCAGCCTGCAAGGCAAAAAATACGTCAAAATGCCGTCCGCACCGGCGCGTTTGAAGGCGAGCAGGCTTTCCAGAATCACCTTTGCCGCCGTCCAGCCAGCCGTGTTCGATGGCCGCCTGCAACATGGCGTATTCGCCCGACACTTGGTAGGCATACGTCGGCACGCCGAATTCGTCTTTCACGCGGCGTACCACGTCCAGATACGGCATGCCGGGTTTGACCATCACCATATCCGCACCTTCCTGCAAATCAGCGCGACTTCGTGCAAGGCTTCATCGCTGTTGGCGGGGTCTTGCTGGTATTGGTCTTTTGGTGGATTTTGCCCAGATTGCCCGCGCTGCCACCGCGTCGCGGAACGGTCCACGTAGAAAGCGAGGCGTATTTGGCGGAATACGCCATGATGCGCGTGGGATGTGGCCGTGCTGCTCCAAGGCTTGGCGGATGGCGCCGATTCGGCCGTCCATCATGTCGGACGGGGCAACGACTTGCGCGCCGGCTTCGGCATGGCTCAATGCCTGTTTTATCAGCACTTCGATGGTTTCGTCATTCAATCACGTAGCCCGTGTCGTCCGTCAGTCCGTCTTGTACCGCTCAATGTGCAGGGTCGAGCGCAACATCGGTCATAATGCCCAATTCGGGAAACTCGCGACGCAGCGTACGCACGGCAGTCTGCACCAGGCCTTCAGGGTTAGGGCTACTGCGCGTCGGCGGTTTTGTTTTGGGTAACGACGGAAACAGCGCCAGCATGGGAATGCCCAGTTGCACGGCGCGTTCGGCGGTTTTGAGCAGCAAATCCAGGCTTTGGCGCTTAATGCCGCGCATGGACGAAATTTCCTGCTCGCGTTTTCGCCTTCCAGCACGAACACAGGGTAAATCAAATCGTCGGCGGTCAGGGTGTTTCGCGCATCAGGCGGCGGGAAAAATCGTCGCGGCGCATACGGCGCATGCGGGTCAGGGGAAGGTGTCGCGGTGGGAAGTTCATGGCGTTTTCTTCGTGAGTCAATCATGTCAATCATCGAAAAAGCAGCCTGCAACCGGTTCGAACATGTTCATCGGGCATCGGGTGCAGGCTGCTTTTTATCGTGCGGGCGCGGCGGGCTCATATCGGCCATAATCCGGTCGAACTCTGCCAAATGCGCTTTTTGGATATACGGACGCACCAGGGCTCAATGTGCGTACACCCCGCGCGATTGCGCCCGTTCGTCCAAACAGTTGTCTTAGTCCAGGCTGCGGTCGAAGTCGAACCAGTATTTGGTAATCAGCCATATATTGACCGACAAATCGCGAATGCCGATTTCGTCACTTTCGATAATGCCTTTTCGTTCAATTTCCGCAGCAGCTTGATAATCAGCGGTGCCACGCGTTCGCGTGCGTGAATTGCTAGTGCTCGCCCAGCAGTTTGTACTGCGCATCAGCAGCGCGTTCACATCGCTGAACAAAAAGCGGTAGGCCCATGCAGCACGCGGTACACGCCGGCCATATACGTCGTCATTTTGGCAAGTCGTCGTCCGGCAGCTCGGTTTGAGTCAGATACGTTTGCAATTCTTCGCTATACCGTTTGAACAACTGCACGACAATCTCGTCTTTATTGCCGAAATGGTAGTAAAGATTGCCCGGGCCGATGCCCGATGGTTGGCGATATGGTTGGTGCTGACACTGCGCTCGCCCTGCTCGTTGAACAGTTGCAGGCTGCTTCGATAATCCGCAAATAAGTGCCGCCGGGACGTGTTTCTCTCTCATTTGATATTTTTCCTGTTATTTGATTTCATTGCCGATGGTCGCGCACAGCTGCAGGCAGCCCGCACGCTGATTGAAGCCAACGCCAGCACCGCCGCATACACGCACACGGCGGCAATCAGGCTGTCGATACGGTCGAACACGCCGCCGTGCCCGGGCAGCAGGTTGCTGCTGTCTTTAATGCCGGCCGCACGTTTCAGCCAGCTTTCCAGCAAACTCCGCCAATGCTCACCCATCGTTACAAATGCAGGCTGCCGCCAATGTGGCCGCCACGCCCGATTCCTGAAACAGCCAGCCCATGTGCCGCGCCCACAGCGCATACACCACACCGCCGCCATGCCGCCAACAGCGCCTTCCAGCTTTTTCGGGCTCAATACGGGGCAAGGCGGTGTTTGCCGAAAGCGCGCCCGCAAAATACGCGGCCGTATCGGCAATCCACACCACCGCCATCAAAGCCAGCAGGCTGCCTGCACCCTGCGTTTGCCGCAGATGCACCAGCGCAAACCACAGCGGCAGCATCAGCAGCCAGCCCACCGCCCAGCCGCGCGCATTGGCGGAAATGCGCCATTTGCCGTGCAGCCAGGCAGGCATGACCAGCAGCCAGAAACGCGGCCACCGCCGCCCAAGCCACAGGCGGCAGCCGCCAGCCGCCCAAATAAGCCAGGCACAAAAAGCGCGGTGCCGACCAAATACGGAACCTGCTGCGTTTGGGCAATGCCCGCCATGCGTCCGTATTCCCACAGCGCCAGCAAAACCATCAGCCCGCAAACACCGCCTCACAGGCCGCTGCCTGCCGCAAACAGCATCAGCAGCATGAGCGGGATTAACACCAAAGGCGGTAAGGATGCGTTGTTTCAACATAACTCTCTATCCGGAAAAAGGTGCAGGCTGCTTTTACGGCGCGCGCTGCTGTTCGACAGGTAATTGCTCGGAAGTGCGGCCGAAGCGGCGTTCGCGCTGCGCAAAACGACGACAGGGCGCGGCGGATGTGTCCTCGTCAAAAATCGAGCCACAGGTATCGGTAAAAATAAAAATTCGGCGTATGCCATCTGCCAGAGCATGAAGTTGCTGATGCGCGTTTCGCCGCCGGTGCGGATAAACAAATCGGGTTCGGGCACGTCGGCCAGCATGAGTTTGCCGCTCAAATCGCTTTCGGTGATGTGCTGCACGCCTTCGGCAATCAGCGCGTTGGCGGCCTGCAAAAGATCCCAGCGGCCGCCGTAATCGGCTGCGATGGTGAGCGTGAGACCTGTGTTGCCGCAGCGTCATTGCTTCGCTTCGTCAATGCTGGCGCATGAGCTTTCGCTGAAACGGCTGCGGTCGCCGATGACGCGCAGGCGCATATTGTTTTGGTGCATTTTCACGACGCGTTTTTGCAGCGCCATTAAAAACAGGTTCATCAAAAACGATACTTCGTCTTCGGGGCGCGCCAGTTTTCCGTGAAAAGGCAAACACGGTTAAAAACGGACACCGGCGCGGTCGCAACACGCGGCACATGTTTTCCAAAACGTCCAGCCCTTTTTGTGCCCCCATCACGCGTGGCATGAAGCGTTTTTCGCCCTAGCGCCCGTTGCCGTCCATAATCACGGCGACATGGTGCGGCACGGTGTGGTGTTCCGGAATGGTTTGCGTACTGCTGGGGGTGTCAGTGGATACCTTCGTGTTCAGACATAGGGCAGAAGCGTTGATTATAACGGAAGTGAAGTGAATGCACTATACGGCTGTTTTTCATGTGCAGGCTGCTTTTTTCCGCCGCCGCAAGCGTGAAGAATATCGGCAAATGGCGTATAATTGCCGCCGTTTTCTCCAAAACAAAGGGATTAAAAATGAGCACTCAGCAATACCGCCGCGTTTTATTGAAATTATCCGGCGAATCGCTGATGGGCAAAGACCCGTTCGGCATCAACCGCGACACCATCATGCAGACGGCGCGCCAAATCAAAGAAATTTCGGATTTGGGCGTGAAATCGCCATTGTGGTGGGCGGCGGCAACATTTTCGCGGCGTGTCCGCACAAGCCCGGCAGCATGGACAGGGCTCACCGCCGACTATATGGGCATGCTGGCCACCGTCATGAACGCATTGGCGCTGAAAGACGCGCTGGAAAGCATCGGCGCGAAAGCCCGCGTGCAGTCTGCTTTGGCCATGCAGCAAATTGCCGAAACCTACACCCGCCCCAAAGCCATCCAATATCTGGAAGAAGGCAAAAATCGTGATTTTCGCCGCCGGCACGGGCAAAACCGTTTCTTCACCACCGACACCGCCGCCGCCCTGCGCGGTAGCCGAAATGGGCTGCAACGTCATGCTCAAAGCCACCAACGTGGACGGCATCTACACCGCCGACCCGCGCACCAAACCCTGAATGCCACGCGCTATAAATCCGTTACCTTTGCCGAAGCCATCGACAAAAAACTGAAAGTGATGGACGCCACCGCATTCACCCTGTGCCAAGAGCAAAACCTGAACATCGTCGTTCGACATCCACAAAGAAAAACGCGCTGCGCGATGTGGTACAGGGCAAAGACGAAGGCACGCTGGTGCATAATTAACCGCAAAAAGCAGCCTGCACTCCGAAAAACAAAGTGCAGGCTGCTTTTTATTGCCGCGCAACCCTTGCCGTTGCCGTGCAAACGCTTTACCATTAACCGTTTACCATTTCATTCCACTATTGATATTGATTTAAGGACGACACATGATTAGCGACATTCAAAAACCGCCGAAAACAAAATGCAGCGCTCGCTGGAAGTGCTGCGCGAAAACCTGGCCAAGTACGCACCGGCCGCGCCCTACACCGGCCTGCTCGACCAAGTAACCGTCGAATACTGGGGCTAGCGAAGTGCCCCGTCAGCTAAGTGGGCAACGTTACCCTGCTGGACGCGCGCACCATCGGCGTCAAACCCTTTGAAAGCAACATGGCCGCCAAAATCGAAAAAGCCATCCGCGATTCCAACCTGGGCCTGAAACCCTCATCCGTGGGCGACTTAATCCGCGTGCCCCATGCCCATGCTCACCGAAGAGCGCCGCAAAGACCTGATTAAAGTCGTGCGCGGCGAAGCCGAAGACGGCGCGTTTCCATCCGCAATGTGCGCCGCGATGCCAACGACCACGTGAAAAACTGCTCAAAGACAAAGAAATCTCCGAAGACGAAGCACGCCGTGCCGAAGAATCCGTGCAAAAGCTGACCGACAAATACATTGCCGATGTCGATAAAATGCTGGCCGCAAAAGAAGAAGACCTGATGGCGATTTAAAAACCTTTGCATAACAAGCACAAACCTTGTATAATTCGCCGTTTTCGCAGGCAAAACTTATTTTCCTGATAAGCATTTCAACGGGCAATCCGCACTGAAATACAGCTTAGGTCGTTGTGAGGATTGCCCTTTTGCGAGCGGATGGCCGCAGTTTGTTTAACCTGTTTTATTTTTAAAGTTTGAGACCAATCATGGCAAAAGTTTGCAAAATCACCGGCAAACGCCCCGTGTCCGGCAACAACGTATCACATGCCAACAACAAAACCAAACGCCGTTTTTGCCTAACCCTGCAATCACGCCGTTTTTGGGTAGAGAGCGAAAAACCGCTGGGTTCGCCTCGTGTATCGAAATGCTGCTTTGCGCACTATCGATAAAAACGGTATCGATGCCGTTTTGGCTGATTTGCGTGCGCGCGGTGAAGCTTATCTAATTTAAAGGAATACGATTATGCGCGATAAAATCAAATTGGAATCATCTGCCGGCACCGGTCATTTCTACACCACGACCAAAAACAAAACGCACAATGCCCGGCAAATTGAAATCAAAAATTTGACCCTGTTGCCCGCAAGCACGTGATTTACAAAGAAACCAAATTGAAATAATCCGGCTTCAAAAAACGAATCCCTGAGTCCGCCGACTAAGATTTTTGCAGTTGCCGATTTATGGCTGGGCAGCAGCGCTACGGCTAGCTCTTCCAACATCTTCCTGATGAACTCCATTACGCTTTGGGGTGCAGGCTGCCTGACGTATAGAGCAAAATACAAAAGCAAAACAGTAAACGAAAAATAAAGCCAAGATGCCGAGAATGATCCACTTCACGACGTTGCCCCATTTTTGCGCATGTAATCATTGCCGGCTTCTCGGCGCAGAAAGTCGATTTGGTTTTTGCCGATACTGAAAAACCAGCCCAGCGCAATCGACCAACCCATAATAGGAATTTCGATTGCGGCAAAAATAAAGGCGTACTCAATATGCCGAACACAATCGTGCCATACACCACATACATATTCTGCCGTGCGGCATCTTCATTGCCCAATTCGCGCCAGTTAATGGCATGCAGCCATGCACCGATGATGGGGGATAACAGAATGCCCAGCACGGCGGCCACGGTGGGGTTGTATAATTTGGGCGTGTAATAACCGCCGCGCCTGCTGTGGGATGTCGCGGCAGGTGCGAGGCTGCTTTTGCGATGGAATAAAAGAAACTCGGTTGTTCTTGGCGCAGTTTCGCATCATAGCGATAACGTACTTCATTGACTAGCAGCCATTCCTGCACGCCGCGGATTTCGGCATCGCTAAGCTCGGAACGGTATTGCGCCAATGCGGCTTCAATTTCGGCACGGCTGGCGGTGGGCGGAAGGTTCAGTCGTTGGTACGTTAATCATCGGATTTCCTTTGAGCTTGATGGCTGCATTATAGTGAAATCTGCAATGCGCCGCTACGGCATGGGCATTATCGGGCGTTTGTATGATCGCACGAATAAAAGTGCAGGCTGCTTTTTCGGTCACCAAAAGCAGCCTGCACTTTATCCACGCTTTAATCATCACGTTTTTGCTTTTGAGACAAATGTACCAACGAGGCAATCAGACCGCCCCCAGATAATCACTATCGCCACCAGCATCATAATGACGGCACTATTACTCATGGTTATTTCTCCTCTCGCTTGGTCGCGGCCGTGCCATGCTAAGCGCGACAAAATAATCGCCAACACAATCAATCCCCCTGCCATGCCCCCAGCCGAACGTATTCACAAAACCAATCGATAATTTTCGTATCCTTCTTTGATAATCTTGGTCGTTCGCTGAACAGCATGTAGCCCAACACCACCGGCGTTAATATGCCGGACACCACACCCACATTTTGGCCGACTTTAAAAAGACGATGTGCGGTTGATATGCTCTGCCAATGCAGGCAGATATTTGCCGATTGCCATCGCCACCAGCGAGAAAAGGCAACGCAACAATGCCGAAATTGTTCACGAATTTGTCCAACACGTCCAACATGGGCAAACCCGTGGTGGTGCCGAACAGCGCAATAGACAACAACGCCATCGGCACGCACACGGCGATGGTCGAAACCACGCGTCCCCAATCGCAGCTTGTCCCGCACGGCGGCAATAATCACTTCCAAAATTGAAATCAGCGTAGCGACCGGCAAACAGCAGCGAACCGAAAAACAGCACGCCCAGCAGGCTGCCCATCGGCGCTTGGTCGATAATGGCAGGAAGGCGATAAACGCCAAACCGATGCCGGATGTCGCCACCTCGCTCACTTCCTTGCCGCCCGCCTGCGCCATAAAGCCCAATGCGGCAAACACGCCGATACCGGCTAGCAATCTCAAAGCTGCTGTTGGCGAAAACCCACCACCAAGCCGGAGCCGGTCAAATCGGTATCGCGTTTCAAATAAGACGCATATGTTACCATGATGCCGAAACAGATGGACAGCGAAAAGAAAACTCTGCCCATAGGCGGCAATCCACACGGCCGGCTCACGCAGTTTGTCCCAATTTGGCGTGAACAGCGCATCCAAGCCTTTAGCAGCGCCTGGCAGAAAGAGCGAGCTGACCACCAAAATACCGAACATGACGGTGAGCAGCGGCATGAAAAATGCCGAAGATTTGACCCACGCCTTTGCACGCCCAGCGCCATGACAATCAGAAATAAACGCCCACACGCCGATTTGCGGCAAAGTCACGGCAGAGACGAAAATCCATGCTGACGCCGGCACCATCCGCCATCCGCAGGTATTCTTGAAAAAAGAAAATCGGCATGATTGCTGCCCCACGCTTTGTTGAGCGAGAAAACAGTGAGCTGGCACGACCAGCAAAATCACGGCATAATAAATACCGATGATGACGTTAATCAGCACCTGCCACCAGCCGAATGCTTCCAACTTCGAACTCATGCGGCGGAACGACAGCGGCGCAGAACCACGGTATTTGTGCCCGATGGCATAATCCAAAAACAACAGCGGAATGCCTGCCGTCAGCAATGCCACCAAATAAGGAATGATGAACGCGCCGCCGCCATTGTCATACGTTACATAAGGGAAACGCCAAATATTGCCCAAGCCCACTGCCGAGCCGATGGCGGCAAAAATAAACGCTTTTTGCCCCTGAGAAAGTTTCCGCTTTGGTTTCGCGACCGATGTCCGTTGATTCGACATGCAACTACGCAACTCTGTTTTAACTACTGAAATCTGAAAGTCGCTAACTATGCCGACCCTTTTAAAAAGTAAAGATAAGTTAAGCCAATTCGATTAGAAATTTTATCGCACTGCCGAAAGAAAGAAAGCAGCCCGCACATCAAAAACAAAGTGCAGGCTGCTTCAAATATGCCTCATTACGCTTTGTTTGCGCAGGCAGTTTTTTTCTTTTAATGCGAGCCGCTTTACCGGTCAGACCGCGCAAGTAGTAGCAGCTTTCGCACGGCGCATATCACCGCGGCGTTTCACTCCGATTTCTTTTCTACGCGTGGTGAGTACAGCGGGAATGTACGCTCAACACTCAGCCGTTCGAAAATTTTGCGGACGATGAAGTTGCTGTTCAAGCCACGGTTGCGGCGAGAAATCACAACGCCTTCATACGCTTGCAGACGGGGTATGGCTTTACCTCCACCACGCGCGCTGCCCATACCACCACGGTATCACCGGGTGCGAATTCAGGATGTCTTTGTTCAAACGAGCAATTTTCTTCTGCTCCAATTGTTGGATCAGATTCATGTTATTTTCCTTAATATGATATGGATTCTCCGTTGCTTTCTGACGGATTTTGTCTAAAAGTCGGATTTCCGTGGGAGTAAATCGCGCTTTTCCAGCAAATCTGGTCGGCGCATCAATGTGCGGCGCAACGATTGTTCCAATCGCCATTCCGCAATCAACGCATGATTGCCCGAAGTTAAAACCCTCGGCACAACGGCATGCCCTGAAATCTCCCGCCGGCCGCGTAATGCGGATAATCCAGCAAGCCGTCGGCAAACGAATCCTGCTCGGCAGAGCCATATCGCCCAATACATCGGGCACAAACGCAACACCGCGTCCATCAGCATCATGTAGCCGGCATCACCGCCGGACACCACAAAATCGCCAATGCTGATTTCTTCGTCAACACAGCTTTGCAACACGCGTTCGTCCACGCCTTCGTAACGTCCGCATAGTAAAACCAAATGGTTCAACTGCGACACTTGACCACTTTTGTGCGTCAATGGCGCACCCTGGGGGCTCAACAATCACCCGTGCAGGCTGCAGGCTGCTTTGTTTGGCACACTCAACCGCCTTGCTGCACAGCGGCTCGCCATCATCACCATGCCGGCACCGCCGCCAAACGGCTCATCATCGATATAGCCCAGCTTATTATCGGCGAACTGCCGCGGATTGATGGCGGAAAAACTGCCAGGTTCTGTTTGTGCGCCCGCCCCGTCACGCCGTATTCGACGATGCTGCGGAAATATTTCGGGGAAACAGCGTAACGGCTTGAATCAGCATCAGTAATCCACGCCCCACCGGCGGTAATTTTGCTGGTTTTCCGCGTCCACGCCGTCGATATAGTGCGACACGAACGGAACTCGTTGTCACTGTATTCGCCGCGCACCACCAAAACATCGTGCGCGCCGGTTTCCGCGAGTTTGACCACTTTCGCCCAAAACCGCTCGTTCGCGGTTCACACGCCTCATGCCGACCAAATCCGCCCAGTAATACCTGCTCCTTTCGGTTTCGGCAAAGTTTTTCGCGTGACGATTCGATGGTGCAGCCGCGCAATCAATGCGGCTTCGTCGCGGTCGTTGATGTGGGCGAATTTAACTTGCAATTCGTCGCCGGCCACTTTGCTCGGCTTCTGATTTCGGCAACCTGAACATTGCCACCTTTGGTCAAAACGCCATTCGGGGTAATCCAACAGGCTGTCGGCATATTCGGTTCCGGCGACTTTAACCCAGCCCTTAACACCGAATGCGCCTTTGATATAGCCCATGGCGACCCAGTTTTGACCGCCTGCCCATGGATTAAGCGGCAACTCTGCTCTTTAACCAATTTGGCAACGGCTTCTGCTTTCACTTGCGCGCCTTGTGCAAAACCCAGTGGTTCAAACGGTCGGCGGCGATACGGATGCGTTCTTGTTTTTCATTGGCAACGGGGTTGTAGAAGCTCACGCGCTCAATGAAGCGGCCGTCGCGACGGCTGCGGCTGTCGGCAACGATGATGTTGTAAAAAGGACGTTTTTTAGAGCCGCCACGGGCCAAACGGATAACTACCATGCTTATATTCCTTGTAAATTCGCAAAGCTTTGCGAGTTGAGTGGATATAGAAAACCGTGCATTTTATTAGCTTTTGTATTGTTTAGAGCAAGTGTTTTATCCATTCTTCGCACTGCGGGCGGTAAAGCTGAGGGAACGGTTTTCGTCTATAATAACGCTTTTGCAGGCTGCCTGCGCGTTCATTTTTCCTTTCGGAGTGAAATCATGCGTCCTTTAGTTGCAGAAATCAGACTGGCGCACCTGCGCCACAATTACCGCGTGCTCAAAGAAATGCACGGGCAGAATTTGCTGGCCGTCGTGAAGGCGGATGCCTATGGCGGGCAACGCGTGCAATGCGCAAAAAGCCTTGGACGACATGGCCGACGGTTTTGCGGTGGCGTTTCTGGAAGAAGCCTCACACTACGCGCGAAAACGGAGGTTAAAAGCCCGATTCTGCTGCTGGAAGGCGTGTTCGAGCCGCATGAATATGCGTGCTGGTAGAACAATAGGGCTTATGGATTTCGTCATCCACCAGCAAACGCAGCTGGAGCGACTGCTTGGCACATGATTGGAAGCAGCCTGCAACGTGTGGCTGAAAATGGAGCAGCGGCATGCACCGCGCCGGCTTTTCCTCGCACAACTATGCCGCGGCTTACCACGCACTGCAACAAAGCCCCAAAAATCGGCAAAAATCGTTAAAATGACCCATTTCGCCTGCGCGGACGATGCGGAACGCGGCATGACGGAAATGCAAATCGACACGTTCGACACGGCATGCGAAGGGATTGGGCGGCGACAGCAGCCTGGCCAATTCGGCGGCACTTTGGCCTACCCGAGCGCCAGACGCGAATGGGGCGCGCCGGTTTAGCGTTATACGGCGTATCGCCCTTCGCCGCAGGTGCAGGCTGCTGAAGCCGATTTCGAAACCCGTGATGCGCGTTGCCTCCTAAGTGTTTGCCGAACGCGTTTTGCAGCCGCACGAACCGATTGGTTACGCGCATCGTTTTACACGAAACGCTCCACACGCGTGGGCTTGGCAGTGCGGCATGCGGACGGCTATCCGCGCAACGCCCCCACCGGACACGCCCGTTCCGTCAACGGCATGCGCGCGTTCAGCGATCGGCCGTACGTCCAGTGGACATGCTGACGGTCGACGGAGCCACGTCCCCGCCGATTCGACCTACGAAGTCGAGCTGTTCGGCGACAGTGTTTCCATCAACGAACTGGCACAGTCCGCAGGGCATATCCCCCATGCGAAATTCTGCTGCCATATCAAACGCATGCGGCGCGTGTAAACAGGCATAAATATAGTGAATTAAAAATCGCACGATACGGCGTTGGCTCGCCTTGACGTACTACCCTGTACGCCTTGCGGCTCGCGCCGCCTTGTCTCATTTTTATTTTTAATCCACCATAACGGGCAAACAGAGTTTCGCGATACAAGCAGCCCGCACTCCGGAACACGCGCCCTAAAGTGCAGGCTGCTTTTGCCCGCTGCCGCAACCGACCAATTCACTTTTTCCGATATACTCCGCGACCGCCAACGACACCCATCCGACAACAATCATCCGTGAAGCCATGTCATTTTTGCACATCGGGCGTACATCATCACCACCGACGGCGAGGCGGGACGATACGGCATCACCATGACTGCCGTGGCCGCCGACGGACGAACCGCCGACCATGCTGCTGTGTGTGAATCTGAAAACGCGCATCCACCCGATTTTGCAGAGCAACCGCCATTTGTGCATCAACGCATTGGCGGCACACCAGCAGGATGCGGCCGAACATTTTTGCCGGCATGACCGCGCTCACGCCCGCCGAACGCTTCGAGCAGCACATCTGGCACCGTGGCAGCACGGGGCAGTTGCAATTGAGGCGCGCTGGCGCATTTGCACGGCACATCACCGCAGAACACACAGCATCGGCACCTACAGCGTTTTTATGTGCAGCTGGACGAAATCTCCGTGCCGCACGCTCCAGCAGCAACCGCCGCTAGTTTACTACCGCCGTCAATTTGATTGTCCGACTGACGATAAATGCAGCGGCCGCCTGCCGCTTTGTCCAAGCCGTCCAAATAATTCTCGTGTGCCGCGCATTCTTCTTCAGAAGCAGCCTGCACTTCAACTTTCCTGCCGACAAAGGCGCTGCCAGCGCACCTTTTGCCGCATTTCCCCCGCCGACACGGCATTATCCGCCGCAAACGGCATCGTCCAAACTGAATTGGCCGCGCGTCATCGCCAGCACACGCCGCCGAGCAGTTCGCAGTCAATCAACGCGCCGTGCAGCACGCGGCGGCTTCTGTCCACGCCCAGCCGCGTACACAGCGCATCCAAACTGTTTTTCTGGCCGGGTAACGCTTGCGCGTCATTTCCAGCGAGCATCGACCACCGTGCAGACGCTGTACGATATTCGGCAGCTCGACACGGGCGAATTCAGCGTTCAGGAAACCCACGTCGAATTTCTCGCATTGTGATAATCAGTTCCGCGCCTTTCAGAAAATCGGAAAATCTGCGCCACGTCGGCAAACACGGGTTTGTCGGCCAAATCGTCCAGCGTGATGCTGCACGGCGGTGGCTTCGGCCGGAATATCGCGCCCGATAGAATATAAAGGTACAAATCGTTTTGCGAATTGGCGGTTCACCATTTCAAAACCGGCAAATTCAATCATGCGGTCGGGATTGTCCGCGCGGCTGTGCCGAAACCCGTGGGTTTCGTGCATCCAATATAATTTGTCGCTGATTCATATACAAACTCTGGGAAAAGTGCAGGCTGCTTTTTCTTGCCACCGATAGGGTTTTCACACCGCGAACCAACTGCTGCAAAATATTCGCGCACCTGCGCCTGCTGCACCCCATCAGCAGCGCGCGCGTCTTCAAACGCATCCTGCGCGGTTTGGAACAGCTTCGTCCATATTCTGCGACATCACTCTTTGATTTTCGGTGCACGACACGGGCGAACTGTCATCGCCGGAACCATTTGGGCATTTCGCTGTGCCGCCATTCATTCTCCAAAACACGGTTATTAACAGGATAAAGTTCTGCGCGTTTTCGGCGTTTTACCGGCGCGCCGTTGCGTAACGCGCACCCAATAGCGGTTGACAGGCTGGTACTCTGATACGCTTGCCGCGTTCTGGGTGCGTGGATGAAGCGGTCATTGCCGATACAGTACGCCTGGCTGGAAATGCGGCTGTCGCCGTGCGGAAAAATCACCATATCGCCCGGCTGCAACCGTGGTTGCGGTCACCGCCACACCCACGCTTTGCTGCGCTCGGCCGAAGTGCGCGCGGCAGGTTCACGGCAAACGCCTTGCGGAAAATATACCGCAGTGAAACTGCTGCAATCGAAGCTGCGAAGGCGACGCCCCACCGAAACGGTAGGCCACGCCCAAAAGCCCATTGCGCTGCCAATCAAATCATCCACATCGCCGCGCCCCGATGACGATACGGCAGGCGGTGGACTTCGGTAACGCCTACTTTGGCGCGCAACTGACCGATTTTCGTCATCTGCTGCGCGCCGTATTTTCTGTGCGGTTGGTAGTAGCTGCCACTCGCCCTGGCGCGCAATCTGACCGATTTCATCGTCATTGCGGCGTGCACGCGGCGGGTGCTGCTGCGCGAATTAGCATTGCTGCCGCGGCTGCTGGCGGATTATTAGCATTGGCTGCCTGACGCCGCCCACGGCCGATTTCGTCGTCATTATTGTTGCGCTGGTTGCGTGATGAAGTGTTGTTGCGGGACGTGTCGTTAGTTGGAACGTGAACTGGCGCGGTTGTTGGCGTTGGCTGCCTGGCGCGCCGCACGGCCGATTTTCGTCGTCGTTGTTGCGCTGATTGCGCGATGAAGTGCTGCTGCGGGATTTGTCGTTATTGGAACGTGAATTGGCAGGGCGTTTTGCTGCTCTGTGCCGGTTTAGCGTTTTGGAGCGGCTTTGCGTCCCGTCCTGCCCTTCGCATTTGCGCCGGTTTGGCGTTTTGTGCGCCTGCCTTGGGGCGTGCCGCTTGCTGTGCCGGCTTTGCCTTCGGTGCGGCTTCGGCAATGTTGGTCAATGCCGCTCAATGCCAAACCGCCTGCAAAATGGTAAAAATAAGGTAAAAACTTCATATTCGGATGTTCTTGGATTGCATGAAATGTGCTGCCGGTTTGCGCATGGTGTTGCAAAAAGCGGCTTGCACATTTTACCTGATTTGTCGCAAGAAAGCGTTAAAAACGGTCAAGATGCACATCTGCAAAGGTTGCAGAGACATAAAAGTGCAGGCTGCCTTACAGGCTAGCCTGCACTTCTGCGGGCAAGGATTATTTACGCAGACCCAAGCGCGTAATCACGTTGCGGTAGTGTCCGCATCGGCATACGGCGCAAGTAAAGCAACAAGGGCTGGCGCGCGCTCACCATTTTCAGCAAAACCGCGACGGCTGTGTTTGTCTTTCGGATTTGCCTTGAAGTGGGAGTCAATCATTGATACGGAATGTCAGCACATGCGATTTGCACTTCTGAAGAACCGGTATCGCCTTCTTTGCGCTGGAAATCTTTAACGATTTGCGCTTTTTGTTCAACGGTCAATGCCATTTTGTTTTTCCTAAAATAAAATAAGCTTTTCGGCGGACAGTTTGCACAGTTCGAACGAACCGGCTGCAACTCCCGATTATCGCCCGACAAAGCGAGCGATGGCGCATTATGCCGTAATTTTGCCGCTATCTGCAGTGTGCAGGCTGTTTACTTGTTGCCCGGCTTCTGTCTTCGGTCTCAGCTTTCCGCCCTGCCGCGCTTTCGGCACCGGCTCCGTTGCCACCGCCGGCACATCGCCGTCATGCTTCTTCCGCCGACAGCGCGCGTCAAACCCTCGCCAATCCAAAATCCATCAAAATCCGCTTTCCTTCGCGATTCGTCCAATTTGGCGAATGCTCCGGCGAATGCAGGCCGCTTTTTCCGCATAATCCGGATGCAGCAACACTGCGTGGTGCAAACCGCCCATCTGGCTTTGCGCCAATATTTTTCAAACGGTTGCGCGTTCCAGGCAAAAGCAGTGCAGTGCGTTGTTCAGCAACACGGCCGCATCGGCTTCCTGATTGCCCGGCGGCGCGCCGCTTTCCTGAAACGTTTCGCGCTCACCCATTCCACATCTGCTTTCGGTCAAATCTCGCAGCAAACGCAACCCGCCTCGCCGCAAATGAACACTGTCGGCTGCCAGGATTTTTGGCGCGCTTTTCACATCCGCCGCGCCCTGATACGCACCTTCCGCCGCACCGACCAACAGCACTTCGTCCGATTCGCTACGCAGGCGTGCCACCGGCAGATAGCCCCTGCTCCCGCACCAGTTGCACCGCATCCATCGGGTCGGCATAAACCAACGGATGACGAATGCTGTCTTTCTGCTCGCGTTGCAGGCTTTCCGCCACCACCATGCGAATCGGCAATCGGTTACTTTCTGCAAATGCGCATTCAGCAAAATGCCAGCCGCCGAAGCTGATGGGGAAAAGTCGGCTGCTACTAAAAATTTTATCATTCCATCCTCCCTCACGGATGATATTGTTTTGCAGCGTGCTGCGGCGCATACACTGCGTAAAACACGCTGCGCGTTTTAAAACGGTTGTTTTTACAGACCTCGAGCAATATTTTACCGCATTCAACGATTTCAGATGAATTTTTATGAAAGATACATTGGTTTCTCATCAAATACAAGATAAACGGCCTGAAAGTCAACATAAATCAAACAATTTTATCTTTTTATTAGCAAGAAGTTAAAACCAATCCACCATTCTGACGGCACCCATTTTAATCGATTGATTTCGGCTGTTGTTTGACCGACGTATACGCACCGCGTTGGGATTTGCGTGGCAAAAATCGCCTCCGCAGAAATACCAACCATTCCCCTGAACATGAAAAACCGAGCTGCTAGTTCCGGCAAAAGCGTGCAGGCTGCGCAAAATGTGCGGTATTTTTCCAAATTTAACGAAACGAGAACACGATGAGCTGAACAACAACAAAATCCGCAAACCGAGCCGCAGCTGGACGAAAACCAAATCATCGCCCCGCGCCGCGAAAAACTGCACAACATCCGCCAACAGCGCATTGCTTATCCCAACGACTCCTGCCAGACAGCTTTTGCTGCCGATTTGCACGCCCGATACGGCGAAATCAGCAAAGAAGAACCTGACCCGCAAGGCATTCCTGTCAAAGTGGCCGGCCGTATGATGTCTCAAACGTCAAATGGGCAAAGCCAGCTTTCGCCACTATTCAAGACGTGACCGGTCAAATCCAACTTTATCTGAACAACAAAGGCGTGAGCCAAGAAGTCTTGACGACGTCAACCACTGGACTGGCGACATCGTCGGCGCGGAAGGTACTTTGTTCAAAAACCAACCACGGTGAATTGATCGCGCAAGCGTATCCAACATCCGCCTGCTGTCCAAAATCCCTGCGTCCTCTGCCCGACAAACATAAAGGTTTGAGCGATCAGGAAACCAAATACCGCCAACGCTACGTCGATTTGATTGCAACGAAGAGTCGCGCAATACGTTTCATCAAAACGCAGCCAAATCATCCAATCCGTGCGCAATTTCTCATGGTCAACGAGCATTATCTGGAAGTCTGAAACCCCAATGATGCACCCTGATTCCAGGCGGCGCGACGGCGAAACCGTTCGTGACCCACCACAACGCTTTGGACATTCCGCTCTACCTGCGCATCGCTCCCTGAGCTGTATCTGAAACGCCTGGTGGTCGGCGGTTTGGAGCGCGTGTTTGAAATCAACCGCAGCTTCCGCAACGAAGGTATCGTCCGTGCGCTACAACCCCTGAATTCACCATGATTGAATTCTACGAAGCCTTCTCCGACTACGAACGTATGATGCAAATGGCGGAAGACATCATCCGCAACGCTTCCCGCGCGGTCAACGGCACGGCAAAAATCAGCTACAACGGCAAAGAAGTCGATCGGAAAGCCCAGTTTGAGCGCCTGACCATTCTCGAAGCCATCAAGAACACAATCCGCACCACACCGACGAGCAGTTGAACGATGAAGAATGGCTGAAAAAGAAATCGTCAAACACGGCGAAAGCTCGCCGCCGTCTCCCCGGGCATCGGCAGCCTGCAACTGGGCTCTCTGTTTGAAGGTTGTGCCGAGGGCAAATCGTGGAACCCGACCTTCATCGTTGATTACCCGGTCGAAGTTTCCCCGTTGGCGCGCGCTTCGGATACGAAACAAGGTCTGACCGAGCGTTTCGAATTGTTCCGTTGTCGGTCGCGAGCTGGCAAAACGGCTATTCCGAGTTGAACGACCCCGAAGACCAAGCCGAACGCTTCAGCGCAAGTGGCGCAAAAAGATGCGGGCGACGACGAAGCCATGCGACTACGATGCCGACTACATCCGCGCGATGGAATTCGGGCTCTGCCGCCGACAGGCGGTTGCGGCATCGGCATCGACCGCCTGGTAATGTTGCTGACTGATTCGCAAACCATCCGCGACGTGATTCTGTTCCCGCAAATGCGTCCCTGAATAAAGCGGCAAACAGAAAAGGCAGCCTGCACTTGATTTTTCAGGAGTGCAGGCTGCTTTTTCAATCTGGCTTTGAACGGGAAAAAGACTGCGGCAATCAGTGCCCATAGCGAAGCCGTTGCGTGAATATACCCGTCATTGTTGATCATGTAAAAACGCAGCCTGCACTTCCAAAACCAAGCGCAGGCTGCTTTTTGATTGTCCGGATTACGAAAAACAGGCGTTTTGCCAATGCGCTGCCCGGTTCGATGTTCGCGCGCAGCATTTCTTCCTGCCGGTCCTGAACGTAGCTGCGCACCTCTTTGAGCCACCGGTGGACAACTGGCGCACATGGTCGTCCACCAACTGCAAATTCATCGCGCCCGACAGTTTCACCGCCAATGCCATGAACTGGTTGAATTTGTCCGCACCATCGGCAATGCGCGTGATGTCGAACAACATGCTGAATCCTTTTATAGGATCTGCTGCGCCAGCAAAGCCTCAGTAAATGCCGTGCCGTCCAGCGTAACCACCACATATTCCGGGTCGCCTCGCCTTGTTGCGCGTTGCAAAACTGCCGTCTTCCTGCAACACGAAGCCCGAATTTTCCAATTCGTGACGCAACAAATCGCCCGCAATCTGCGTGCTCGACACCACCGAATAGCGATGGTTGATCCACGCGCTCGCACAATTCGTCAAATGGCTGTGCGGCTTTCAGGAAGCGTGCAGTGGCTTTGAAGCGTACGCGTCGTCCATTTCTTCGGCAAACTGCTGCACTTGTTTTTGGAACATGCAAAATCGCCATCCGACAGCAAACCTGCAGCGGCTGATGGCCTGCAAACCAATCACGAAAGCCTGGTAATGCACGCCTGAATCGGCTCGGCCAACTGAGCGTCCGTCCATCGTGCAGCCTGCACTTTGAAAACGGCCGCTGCCGTTGCCCGACAGGCGCGGCGCAGGCGTTGCAATTCTTTGGCTGATACAGCGCCATAGGCCAAATAATCAAAAACGTTCGTCAAACCACGGCAGCTCTGCACGCGCCAAGCCGTCCAATTCCCACCAAAAGGCGGCGCGAAGATGCCTCTTTGTTGGGAGCGGCCGAAGTTTCGTTGTCAAACCGGAATTTTTCTGCTCGTTGGCTGCCGGTTCGGCTCGTTTCGGTTTCTGCGGCGAGCAAATTCTTTTCAATTCTTCCGCTTCTTCTTCAATCAGCGAAAACGGCATGGTATGCGCCGTGTGCAAGGCTCGAAGGTTCGGTGGCGGCAGGTTCGCAGGCTGCTTTTTCCGAAACGGGATTTTCTTCGGCAACATCGGCGGCTTTCCGCAACGGCGTTTCTTCCGTCAGCTCCGGCTGTTCTTTTTCCCGAATTCGGCCACTTTGGCCACCACAGGTGCGGCAGGTCTTTTTCGGCCGCTGTTTTTGCGTTTGCCGGTAAGATATTGCCCGTCGCGCACCGACTGCGTCTGACTGCCCAGCAGCGCATCATGGTCGGAATGACCGAAATTGGCGGCGAATCTGACGGCGGTATCTTTGTTCCTGATAAAGTTGTACAGCATGACTGCCAACAAAAACGGCCAACAACAAAATTATCATCAGAGGGAAAGTCATACGTGCTCTTATGGTCGATATTTATATTATTATAACGGATTTAACGTTGGCTGGCAGCCTGCAAACTTGGCAAACCCGAAATTTATGGGCGGGTATTCCGGTCGATGGGCAGCCGCTCCGTTGCAGCCTGCACCAGTCAAAAATGCCCGGATCGGTCTTCCGCTGCGGTGCAATATCTTGATGTCCCAGTAATGGCGGCTAATCGGATACGCCGCGCAAATATCATGCAGCAATGGGCGCAGCAGCGCGGCATATTGCGCCTCGGTAAACGGCTCTGAAATCACAGCCCTCCAACTCGATGCCGATGGAAAAACGATTGCATTTTTCCCGCCCGTGAAATCAGAAATCCCGCGTGATACGCCATATCATCGCACGACACGAACTGCTGCACCTGCCCCGCGCAAAAACCACAAAATGGCTGACAGCGCAAATCAGCCAACTGGGCGAAAACGGGTGCTGATCCGTTTGAATTTGATTAGTGAACAATCGGGCAATGGCATCCGAGCCATATTCGAAAGGCGGCAGCGAAATATTGTGCAGCACAATCAAATCGACCGGTTCGCCCGCTGGGACGCGCTTTCGCAGTTAGGCGATGCGCATTGCTGCGCCGCCCCATAGCGCCCATTTTGCCAAAGCGCCATAGTGACTCGTTTTAAAAAAATAAAAAGATTATAGCGATTTTTATTGCTTTGTGCAGGCTGCTTCTGCGCTACAATGATTCTCTTTTGCAGGAAAAATCATGATTATTTACCACAACCCGCGTTGCAGCAAATCCCGTGAGGCCTTGCAATGGTTGACGGAACACGGATTCACGCCCGAAATCCGCTTATATTTGGAAAAACCATTGAGTTTGGAAGAAATAACGCAGTTGAAACAAAAATTGAATTTGGGACAGCATTCGTGAAATCTTGCGCCAAAAAGAAAGTATATATCAAGAACTGCAACCGGATCATGCAGACGAAAGCAGCCTGCAGGCTGTTTTATTGGCAACGTCGCAATTATTGAGCGCCTCGATTATTGTTACGCAACACGGCGCAGCTCGTCGCGCGCCCTCTGGAACAGCTAATCCAATGGCTGGAAAAATACTTCTGACAAAGCATGAATATTCAACGACGGCATTATTGGCTACGCGGCCTTGGGCTGAGCCTGCTCTTAATTGGCAGCCCTGCAACTTTGGTGCGCGTGGCAGGTTTACCGTTTTTCGCAACCGAAAAATGACTTGCCGCAGGCAGATGCCGCCGTTGTTTTGGGCGCCGCGGCATAGGGGCAACAGGCCGTCTCCGGTTTTCCGCGAGCGTATCAATCACGCACTCACTTTATATCAAACGGGCTGTGTCCGAAAACTCATCTTCACTGGCGGCACACCAAAAATCTGGTTATGAAACCGAAGCCGAAGTGGCACGGAACTTTGCACTGAAACAAGGCATTCCAGAACAAGATATTTTAATTGAAATGCGTTCCAAAGATACCTATCAAAATCTGGTCAATCACCCGTTTTTAATGCAAAAACATCATCTGCACGATATTGTGATTATTTCCGATCCGTTGCATATTGCCAGAGCAATGGCGATTGCCGAAGATTTAGATATTAAAGCCAGCTACTCTCCCACACCCAACCAGCCGTTATCATAATGCCCTCTTGGCAAACGCAGGCTGCTTTTTATCCAAGAGAGTTACGCTCTGTTTATCTATCATTTGCTTCATTTTGGTCGAAGCATTTGAAAATAATTATTTAAAAATTCTTATAAAAATATTGATACCAATCCCCTGGCACTGATGTGCAGGGGGATCTGAATAAGGGCTTTGGCGATGACCCACTTTCGCATAGGGACCATACTATCATCGGCGCTGGTTTGTTTCACTGTCCCTGTCTCGGATGGGAAGTGAGGGACCAAACCGCTATGGTCGCCAAACATAAACTGTCAAATCGGATAGCCATTGATCAACTTTTGATTTTGGTGATGAATCGTATTCATCAGTAAGCTTTTTATCTTGTCGTCTTTTGGTTTCCGGTAGATGATATTTCCGTCCAAATCCAAAGTCCTTCAAATAGATAGAGTCAAGCCTCACGAGCAATTAGTATCGGTTAGCTTCAAGTGTTGCCACTCTTCCACACCCTGACCCTATCAACGTCCTGGTCTCGAACGACTCTTTAGTGCGGTTAAACCGCAAGGAAGTCTCATCTTCAGGCGAGTTTCGCGCTAGATGCTTTCAGCGCTTATCTCTTCCGAACTTAGCTACCCGGCGATGCGACTGGCGTCACAACTGGTACACCAGAGGTTCGTCCACTCCGGTCCTCGTACTAGGAGCAGCCCCCGTCAAACTTCAACGCTCACTGCAGATAGGGGACCAAACTGTCTCACGACGTTTTAAACCCAGCTCACGTACCACTTTAAATGGCGAACAGCCATACCCTTGGGGACTGACTACAGCCCCAGGATGTGATGAGCCGACATCGAGGTGCCAAACCCGCCGTCGATATGGACTCTTGGGCGGAATCAGCCTGTTATCCCCGGAGTACCTTTTATCCGTTGGAGCGATGGCCCTTCCATTCAGAACCACCGGATCACTATGTCCTGCTTTGCACCTGCTCGACTTGTCGGTCTCGCAGTTAAGCTACCTTTTGCCATTGCACTATCAGTCCGATTTCCGACCTGATTCAGGTAACCTTCGAACTCCTCCGTTACTCTTTGGGAGGAGACCGCCCCAGTCAAACTGCTCTACCATGCACGGTCCCCGACCCGGATCACGGGTCTGGGTTAGAACCTCAAAGCCACCAGGGTGGTATTTCGAGGACGGCTCCACAGAAACTGGCGTCTCTGCTTTCAAGCCTCCCACCTATCCTCACACAAGTGACTTCAAAGTCCAATGCAAAGCTACAGTAAAGGTTCACGGGGTCTTTCCGTCTAGCAGCGGGAGATTGCATCTTCACAACCATTTCAACTTCGCTGAGTCTCGGGAGGAGACAGTGGCTATCGTTACGCCATTCGTGCGGGTCGGAACTTACCCTGACAAGGAATTTCGCTACCTTAGGACTGTTATAGTTACGGCCGCCGTTTACTGGGGCTTCGATCCGATGCTCTCACATCTTCAATTAACCTTCCAGCACCGGGCAGGGCGTCACACCCTATACGTCCACTTTCGTGTTAGCAGAGTGCTGCGTTTTTAATAAAACAGTCGCAGCCACCTATTCTCTGCGACCCTCAGATGCTTACGGAGCAAGTCCTTCACATTAGAGGGTATACCTTCTCCCGAAGTTACGGTATCAATTTGCCGAGTTCCTTCTCCGAGTTCTCTCAAGCGCCTTAGAATTCTCATCCCGCCCACCTGTGCCGGTTTGCGGTACGGTTCGATTCAAACTGAAGCTTAGTGGCTTTTCCTGGAAGCGTGGTATTTGCTGCTTCATATCCGTAGATACTCGTCATCACTCTCGGTGTTAATAAAGGGCGGATTTACTCTACCCTTTCCACCTACCGGCTTAAACAAGCTATTCCAACAGCTTGCCAGCATAACCTTCTCCGTCCCCACATCGCATTTTGGAATCAAGTACGGGAATATTAACCCGTTTCCCATCGACTACGCATCTCTGCCTCGCCTTAGTCGACTCACCCTACGCCGATGAACGTTGCGTAGGAAACCTGCTTTTCGGCGAGCGGGCTTTTTCACCCGCTTTATCGCTACCGCGTCAACATTCGCACTCTGATACCTCCAGCATACCTACGATACACCCTTCTCAGGCCTACAGAACGCTCCCCTACCATGCACTAGGTGCATCCGCAGCTTCGGTTACAGATTTGGTCTGTTACATCTTCCGCGCAGGAAGACTCGACCAGTGAGCTATTACGCTTTCTTTAAATGATGGCTGCTTCTAAAGCCAACATCCTGGCTGTCTAGCCTTCCCACTTCGCTTTACCACTTAATCTGTCATTTGGGACCTTAGCTGGCGGTCTGGTTGTTTCCCTCTGACAACGGACGTTAGCACCCGCCGTCTGTCTCCCATGATCGCACTTTCCGGTATTCTTAGTTTGCCACGGGTTGGTAAGTCGCAATGACCCCCAGCCATAACAGTGCTTTACCCCTGAAGTGATACTATGAGGCACTACCTAAATAGTTTTCGGGGAGAACCAGCTATCTCCGAGTTTGTTTAGCCTTTCACCCCTATCCACAGCTCATCCCCGCATTTTGCAACATGCGTGGGTTCGGTCCTCCAGTACCTGTTACGGCACCTTCAACCTGGCCATGGATAGATCACTCGGTTTGGGTCTACACCAGCAACTATGCGCCCCTATTAAGACTCGGTTTCCCTACGCCTCCCCCTATCCGGTTAGCTCGCTACTGAATGTAAGTCGTTGACCCATTATACAGAGGTACGCAGTCACACCGTAAAAGGTGCTCCCACTGTATGTACGCATCAGGTTTCAGGTTCTATTCTCACCCTCCCGGGTTCTTTTTCGCCTTTCCTCACGGTACTGGTTCACTATCGGTCGATGATGAGTATTTAGCCTTGGAGGATGGTCCCCCCATATTCAGACAGGATTTCACGTGTCCCTGCCCTACTTGTCGTATGCTTAGTACCACCGTTGAAATTTCAAATACGGGACTATCACCCTCTACGGTAGAAGTTTTCCAATTCTTTTCTTCTATCTCAACGGCTATCAGACACAGGCTTTTTCCGCGTTCGCTCGCCACCACTTGCGGAACTCTCGGTTGATTTTCTTTCTCCGGTACTTAGATGGTTCAGTTCTCCGGGTCTCGCTCTCTAAACCTATGTATTCAGTTTAGGATACACATTGCTGTGGGTTTCATCTCGGATATCACGGGATCATTGCTTTTGCCAGCTTTCTCCGTGCTGCAGGCTTACACGTCCTTCTTCGCCTATCATCGCCAAGGCATCCACCTGATGCACTTATTCACTTGACTCTATCATTTGAAGCACCTTCTGACTCCACTATACCTGTCGTTGACTGACAGCTAACTTAGATACTCTACTTTTGATAAAGCTATTGCTGTTGTTGTGGATTATCTCTGCCTTTTGTGTTTTCAGAGATAATCGATACAATCATCACCCAAATTTACGATCTAACTGTTTTATCAGTTAAACATTGTCTTTGTTTGTTGATTTCGGCTTTCCAATTTGTTAAAGATCGATGCGTTTGTTTCGCAAATTAAAACTATCTTAAACTTTAAAAAGATTTTAAAACTTAAAATATAAAATTGTTTTAATTTATAAAACTGGTGGAGGCAAACGGGATCGAACCGATGACCCCTGCTTGCAAAGCAGGTGCTCTACCAACTGAGCTATGCCCCCAATGTCTTGCTTCTTTACTCGGCTTTTTGCTTTTTCTTTCGCCTGACGTGTTTGGTGGGTCTGGTAGGATTCTGAACCTACGACCCTCACGCTTATCAAGCGTGTGCTCTAACCACCTGAGCTACAAACCCTTAGGGTCTTTCTACTTCTTCTTCGCATCTTTATATTACAGCTTACCGATAAGTGTGAATGCCTAACCGCCTCTTCTTTTCTCTAGAAAGGAGGTGATCCAGCCGCAGGTTCCCCTACGGCTACCTTTGTTACGACTTCACCCCAGTCATGAAGCATACCGTGGTAAGCGGGCTCTTGCGGTTACCCCTACCTACTTCTGGTATCCCCACTCCCATGGTGTGACGGGCGGTGTGTACAGACCCGGGAACGTATTCACCGCAGTATGCTGACCTGCGATTACTAGCGATTCCGACTTCATGCACTCGAGTTGCAGAGTGCAATCCGGACTACGATCGGTTTTCTGGGATTGGCCCACCTCGCGGCTTGGCTACCCTCTGTACCGACCATTGTATGACGTGTGAAGCCCTGGTCATAAGGGGCTAGCGAGGACTTGACGTCATCCCTCACCTTCCTCCGGTTTGTCACCGGCAGTCTCATTAGAGTGCCCAACTAAATGATGGCAACTAATGACAAGGGTTGCGCTCGTTGCGGGACTTAACCCAACATCTCACGACACGAGCTGACGACAGCCATGCAGCACCTGTGTTACGGCTCCCGAAGGCACAAACTCGTCTCTGAGTTCTTCTGCGTACATGTCAAGACCAGGTAAGGTTCTTCGCGTTGCATCGAATTAATCCACATCATCCACCGCTTGTGCGGGTCCCCGTCAATTCCTTTGAGTTTTTAATCTTGCGACCGTACTCCCCAGGCGGTCGATTTCACGCGTTAGCTACGCTACTAAGCAATCAAGTTGCCCAACAGCTAATCGACATCGTTTAGGGCGTGGACTACCAGGGTATCTAATCCCTGTTTGCTACCCACGCTCGAGCATGAACGTCAGTATTATCCCAGGGCTGCCTTCGCCATCGGTATTCCTCCACATCTCTACGCATTTCACTGCTACACGTGGAATTCTACCCCCTCTGACATACTCTAGCTACCCAGTTCAGAACGCAGTTCCCAGGTTGAGCCCGGGATTTCACATCCTGCTTAAGTAACCGTCTGCGCTCGCTTTACGCCCAGTAATTCTGATTAACGCTCGCACCCTACGTATTACCGCGGCTGCTGGCACGTAGTTAGCCGGTGCTGATTCTTTAGGTACCGTCAGCAAAAAGTGGTATTAGCACTTCTCTTTTCTTCCCCTAACAAAAGTCCTTTACAACCCGAAGGCCTTCTTCAGACACGCGGCATGGCTGGATCAGGGTTGCCCCATTGTCCAAAAATTCCCCACTGCTGCCTCCCGTAGGAGTCTGGGCCGTGTCTCAGTCCCAGTGTGGCGGATCATCCTCTCAGACCCGCTACTGATCGTCGCCTTGGTGGGCTCTTTACCCCACCAACTAGCTAATCAGATATTGGCTGCTCAAATAGCGCAAGGTCCGAAGATCCCCTGCTTTCCCCCTCAGGACGTATGCGGTATTAGCCAATCTTTCGATTGGTTATCCCCCACTACTCGGTACATTCCAATATGTTACTCACCCGTTCGCCACTCGCCGGCAGGTGCAAAGCACCCCCGCTGCCGTCCGACTTGCTGGCTGTAAAGCATGCCGCCAGCGTTCAATCTGAGCCAGGATCAAACTCTATGTTCAATCTCTAACTTACTTAACTTCTGGTCTGCTTCAAAGAAACTAACAGAAATTTCTCTCTGTCTGTTTTTGTCGCAGTGTGAGACCATTAGGCACTCACACTTATCGGTATTCTGTATCTGTTAAAGAATCTCTTAATTCCCGCCGCCGGCAGCGAAGATGCGAACTATACCGAATCCGGAAAATATTGGCAATACCCTAATGCAAAAATATTTTAACAAAACATCCGCAATCGACTATACCGTAAGGAAATTTTTCCATGTACCTTTTACGCTCGATGCGCATCTCTAGCTTCAATACATGTGGAAAAGCAGCTTGCACTTCATCCAGCGGCCTATTTCACCATCAATTTCAGCGCCTGGCGCACCCCTTCGCCCACTTCCACATCGTCCGGCAAGGATTTTGCAGGCTGCCCTGCGCTCTTTCTCCGAATAGCCCAACGCCATCAATGTCTGCACCACGTCTTGTTGGCTATCTTGCGCCGCTGTGGCAAACAGCGCCGTATCGGCTGCTGAACCGCCCGCCAATTTGCCGCGCACTTCCAAAAATCATTCGCCCGCCGTTTTCTTGCCGATACCCGGCACGCTCGACAGCCGCTTCACGTCTTCCTGCGCCACGGCTTGCGCCAGCTCGTCGCCGCTCAATCGCCGACAAAATGCCTCAGCGCTGTTTTCGCGCCGATGCCGCCTCACTTTAATCAACTGGCGGAATGTCGCCCGTTCGCCCGCGTCGGCAAAACCGAACAGCAAATGTGCACTTTCGCGCACAATCAGCTGCGTATAAAGCCGCACCGCTTCGCCTGTTGCGGGCAGGGTGTAAAACGTCTGCATCGACACTTCCACTTCATAGCCCACGCCTTGCACGTCAATCACGATTTGCGGCGGCTGCTTTTTCCGCCAAAATGCCGTGTAAACGACCAATCATATTTTGCTTTCCATTTTATATTTTAAATTTATCGGACACACGGCGTTGCGCCGCCCTATCCGTGCTGTTATTCCAACGTGCAGGCTGCTTTTTGTATGCTTTAAAAGCAGCCTGCACCTGTCAAACGGGTTTCTGCGGACGATGAAACTGAACCAGCTGCTCGCCTTCGTTTAATTTGGCGCGGCAGCGCGTGGGCCATACACGGTTTCCAGCGTGATGTGCGGCAGACGGCCTGCGCGGTGCGCCTCGTCCACAATCTGCTGCGCGCGCGCCGTATCGGACGGCTGCAAAAATCCGCCAAATGTCCAGCGTCTCCCAATCGGCGTGCAGGCTGCTTTCGCTGTTATACGTCAGGCGCAGCGAAAACGTGTCCACGACCGGGTCGTAAAAACCCGTGATGAAACAGCATGTCGCCCAAGTCGTGCATATCGACCAGCGTGGGCGCGGCGCATTCAATGCCCTGCTCCGCAAGCAATCCGCGCACTTCCTGCAAACTTTCCGCACCCAAATGCGAAAAACAGCATTCCGTCCGTTTTTCAGCGCACGCGTCCAGTTTTTCCAAAGGCCGCCGTCAAATCGTCCGCCAGCGGCAGGCTCAAATTCGCCCACAGCATGTCCGCCGCCATTGCCGGCAGGTCGCGGTTCGGATTGCACGCCTTTTGCACCGCCAATGTGCTGCCACGCCATTTGTCCAGCCAGCTTTTCGGGCGGTTGTCCAAAGCAGCCTGCAACCGTTCGGGCGTGTCGCACTCGTGATTTTTGCCTGCAGATAACGCTGCGCCAGCAAACGGCGGCTCACATCGCCGTCCGCGCCAGCCAGCACAATCTGTTGCGGCACTTGGCGCACCACCGCCAAACGGCTGTCCAACTCTGTCGCCACATGCCGGTGAATCAGCCACTTATCCGAATTATCCATTGCATACGCCCTCTGTTCCTGCGCCCGTCAAAACGCGCATTTTAGCATTTTTGCCGCGCCGCCGCACCTTTTTCCCATCTCATTGCCGGGCAATATCGGCAAAATTACGCGCAACAGAAAAGCTAAATCATCACCCCGCCGCCCGCGCCGTCAAACGGCTTTACACGGCCGGATAATTTTCGTATAGTACGCACTTCCTTTCGTACCGCCCAGGTGGCGAAATTGGTAGACGTGGGACCCAAAATCCCCGCCGCAAGGTGTGTCGGTCTCGAGTCCGACCCTGGGCACCAAGTCTTTGAAGGCTGCTGATCAGCAGTCTATTGCCTGAAATCATCATGGTCGGCGAAAAAGCAGCCTGCACTTTAAAATGTCCAAGTGCAGGCTGCTTTTGCTGTGTCCGCCATATTAAATAATTTCTTGCTTCAAACGGCGGTGGATTTTCATCCGCGCGTTGCTGTTCGCGGAACGGGCCGATGCGGACGGTATATCCGCCGCCCTGTTGTTTCACCATCACCGTGCGGTGTCCTTCGTTCTGACGCGATAAATGGCGTTGGGCAACGCGCATAAATGCACGTGCATCGGAGGTTTGGCAAAACTTCTCACGTTCACGAAAATATCAGGATTGCCATTGTTGCGGGGAGCAGCGCCGGATCGTTTTCCCGCCATCTGCACGCGCGGTGTGGAATAAGAATCGCCAGCGCGCAAGGCTTCAACCCGCACGTTGGCCGTGCCCGCGTAACGAAAGCCCAGTTGTTGTGCGGCGGCACGCGACAAATCCATCACGCGGTTGCCGTGAAACGGGCCGCGGTCGTTAATGCGTACCACAACGGTGCGGCCGTTGGCCAGATTGGTAACGCGCGCATAGCTGGGAATCGGCAGCGTGGGATGCGCGGCGGTGAGTTTGTTCATGTCATAGCGTTCGCCGTTGGAAGTGCGGCGGCCGTGAATGGTGCGCCATACCATGAAGCTCGTCCTGTTTGTGTAAATCCTTCTACATTTTTGCGGGTTGGTAGCGCGCACGCCGGCCACTTTATAGCTCAAATTGGCGGTGGGGTGCAGCTTTCGGCGCGTACTACTTGGTTGCGGCCGGAAGCGGTTTGTGCATTGGCGGTGGAATTGGTCGAGCAACCTGCCGCGCACAAAACCATCAGCCCCGTTAAAAAGTATGGTGAATTTTAGTCAAAACAAAGTCCAGTTCTTGAGTTGAAGAAGAGTGGTGAACCTGCAGGCTGCTTTTTGCATCAAACGCCGCCGGCATAGTTCTGCTGCCGCCATGCTTCAAACACGGTAACGGCAACGGTATTCGACTAAAATTCATGCTGCGGTTGTCCGGCAGCATGGGAAAGCGAATTTTTCTGGTTTTCGGGCAAAGTATCCAGAATCTCGGCGGGCAATCCGCGCGTTTCCGGCCCGAACACAAACACATCGCCCGCCTGAACGCTGCCTTGTCGGGGCGCACCGTTCCCTTTGGTGGTGAGCGCGAAAAATGCGTCTGCCGGCCAGAGCCTGCATACATTCTTCCCACTTTTCATGCACCGTCAGCCGTGCGAATTCAGCGATAATCCAAACCCGCGCGCTTCATCTTGCTGCTGTCCAGCGGAGCCCAGCGGCTTCACCCAAATGCAGGCTGCAGCCCGTGTTGGCGCACAGACGGATAATGTTGCCCGTGTTGGGCGGAATTTCTGGCTGATACAGAACAACGGTAAACATATTATTGAGAACAACTTTTACAATTGATTTTTATTCGGTATTTATCAATTTCGATTTGCACGAAAGGCGGCAATATGCCCCTAAATTTGCCGCCGCCCGTCAAACTCATTCGCTACACGCGACTCACCCACACAAAAACCGCTTCCGCGCCCGACTGGTGCAGGCTGCCTGCCAATTCGGAAATTGAGGCTTTTTGTGGTACAAATATCGTCTATTATTAAAACTTTACGTTTCTTAACAACCTTATCCGGCGCAAAAATCTGCCGGATATTGTCGTAACGCTGCTCGCGGTTGAGCGACGACTGCGCGGCTCGGTGTTCGCGCGGCACCGCAGCCCGCAGGCAGCATTGGCAGGCCGTAATGCCGCGCCGCCCAGCCCGCCAATTCGTCGCTTTGGTTGAAGCTGCGCCACAAACGCCTTTGCGGCGAAACCGGCATCGGCAAAATGCAGTCTGCACCGCATTGCGCCAGCCACGGCGGCGGATTTTCCCGCATCAGCCATTGAAACACGCGCGCATTCGCCGCCTGCCCTGCCATGTTTCCAGCGGTGCAGCAGTTCGGGCAGCGGGCTTATATAATGTGCGCTCGCCCAAAACCGCTGATACGGCGGCGGCACGGCTTCGCAACCCAAGCACAGTTCGCCATACCCGGCGGCGTCCGTGTGCAGGCTGCTTTTGGTGCAGCAGGCGCAATAGCGTCCTGTACGCAACACATGGCGCAAATCGTCCCGACATGCCGCGCACAACACGTCCGCTTGGACTTCGTGGCATAATAAGCACGGTTTGGCAAAACGGAAGAACCGCATGAACACCTCCCTTTGTTTGATTCACGGCTGGGCAACCAACGCCCGCATTTTTCAACCGCTGCTGCCCCACCTCCCTCGCGACTGGCACATCAGCATTCCCGATTTGGCGGGGCACGGCACATCGCCCATGCCGCCGTCGTTCGATATCGCCACGCTGGCGGACGACATTGCCGGGCAACTGCGGGCCGAATACCCACCTGTTCGGCTGGTCTTTGGGCGGCGTGGTGGCGCAAATGGATTGCCGCGCATCATCCCGAAAAAGTGAAAAGCCTCACACTGTGCGCCACCTTCGCCAAACTCTTCGCCGCGCCCGGATTACGACGTCGGCCTGCGCCAATCCGCGCTGCACAAAAATGCCGCCGCTGTTTCAGGACGATTATCCCAAGCACATGCGCCAGTTTTTGGAGCTGCAACTGCTGCACACGCCCGAACGCCAAGCCGTCATCGAAGCCGTGCTGCCTGGACGTATTGCGCAACGGCACGCCGCAAGGCATGGCAGACGCACTCACCGCCATCGAATACGCCGACATGCGCCCGCTACTGGCCGACATCCGCTGCCCGACGCTGCTGATTTTTCGGCGGCAAAGACGCACCTCACGCCCGTCCGCATGGGGCAATATTTGCAGCAGCACCTGCCGAACGCACGGTTGCACATCATCGACAAAGCCGCACACGCACCGTTTATCAGCCACAGCGGCGAAGTGGCGGCGCTATTGTTGGCGCACATCCGCCAATCGGCGTGAATGCACACCCGTGCAGGCTGCTTTTTGCTCGGCAACCTGCGCCCTTTCGGCTTATTCACGGGCATAACAACGCAATGCGCCTTCATGATAGAGATAGATAAGGCCAGCACTCGCCGATATTGATTCAAAAGCAGCCTGCACTTCAAAACCACGGAAAGTGCAGACTGCTTTTTCATGTGCCGCCGCTTAATCGAAAATATCCTTCAATTTATCGAAAAAGCCTTTTTGGCGCGGCGTTTGGCTGATGTCCAAACCGGTGGAGATTTTTCGAATTCCACCAGCAGTTCCTTTCTGGCGCTCGGTCAGGTTCACGGGCGTTTCCACCACCACGTGGCAATACAAATCGCCCACCAGGCTGCTGCGCACGGATTTCACGCCGCTGCCTTTCACGCGCAGGCGTTTTGCCGTTTTGCGTGCCTTCGGGAATGTTCAGCTTCACACGGCCGTTGAGCGTGGGCACTTCCACTTCGCCGCCCAGTGCCGTAGTGGCGAAACCGATGGGCAGCTCGCAATGCAAATCGGTGGGGTTTTCCGGGTCGCGCTGGAAGATTTTGTGCGGACGCACGGAGACGTGGATGTACTAAATCACCCGCCGGCGCGCCGTGCATGCCGGGTCTCGCCCTCGCCTGTCAAACGGATGCGTTGGCCGTCGTCGATGCCCTGCGGGGATATTGACTTCCACCGTTTTGGTGGTCTGCACGCGGCCTTCGCCGTGGCAGCGCAGGCACGGCTCTTTAATCTCTTTGCCCGAACTCGTGGCAGGTGGGGCAGGTTTGCTGGATTTGAAAATGGCTTGGCGCACGTGCACGGTGCCCGAACCGCCGCAAGTGTGGCGGGTGGTGGCTTTGGTGCCGGGTTTCGCACCCGAGCCATGGCACACGTCGCATTCGGCATAAGTCGGGATGGTGATTTGCTTTTTCACACCGGCGGCCGCCTCTTCCAGCGTGATTTTACCGCTGTACTGCATATCCGCGCCTTGGTAATTCGGCTGACGCGCACCGCCGCCACCGCCGAACATTTGGCTGAAAATATCGCCGAAATCGAAACCGCCCGCGCCGCCGAAGCCGCCAAACCCTCCTGCGCCGCCCGCACCGCTGAAGCCACTCCTGTTCAAACGCGGCGTGACCGTATTGGTCGTATGCCGCTTTTTCTGCGGGTCGGACAGGGTGTCGTAGGCTTTTTGTATTTTTGAATTTTTCTTCGGCTTCTTTTGTTGTCGGGATTACGGTCGGATGGTATTTCATCGCCAGCTTGCGGTAGGCCTTTTTGATTTCGTCGTCGCTTGCGGAACGCGAAACGCCCAGTATTTCGTAAAAATCTTTATTGCTCATGTGAATGTCTTTAAAATAAAAAGGAAATCGGTTGCTGGCTATATAAGGGTTGCCCAAGCAAAATTCAAGCAGCCTCGCATGGCCGAACCGCGCATTATACGGCACGGAAGCAGCCTGCACTTCCGTTTTCAGGGTGCAGGCTGCTTTTTCAGTGCTCAACCGGCTTTTATTTCAGCTTCGCCAATGCGCTTTGCACTTTGCCCATCTTCTCTTCCAACTCTGCCAGTCTCGGCTTTGTCTTTTTCCACCAGATGCGCGGGGGCTTTGTCCACATAGCCGGGTTTGCCCAATTTGGCGTTGAGTTTGTCCAAGGCTTTTTGCAGTTTCTCGGCTTCTTTGCTCAAACGGGCGGTTTCGGCGGCTTTATCGATTTCCACTTTCAGCATCAGGCGTGCACCGTTGCAGACGGCGACGGGGGCGTCTTCGTTTTCAGGTAGCCTGTCCACTGTTTTGGCTTCGGTCAGGCGCGTGAGGGCGGGCAGGTATTTCAGCAGCGCTTCAGGCACACTGCCTTCCACAAACAGCGGCGCTTTCGTTCGGGGGCAATGCCCATTTCGCCACGCAGGTTGCGCACGGCGCCAATCAGGTCTTGCAGTTGCGCCATTTGGTCAAAAGCAGCCTGCACGATTTTTCCGGGTCGGCTTTTGGGATAAGCGGCCAGCATAATGCTGTCGGCGGTTTTGGCATTGGCCAGAGGCGCAACGACCCTGCCACAGTTCTTCGGTAATGAAAGGCATGATTGGGTGCAGCAGGCGCAGGATGAGCTTTCGAGTACGCGCGCACGAGGGTGCGGCGTGTGGTGCGCTGGGTTGTCGGGCAGCCGGTTTGGTTGCACTTTGCCAGCTCGATGTACCAGTCGCAATATTCAGTTCCACGCAAATTGTAGCGTTTGCGCGGCAAGGTCGAAGCGGTAGGTTTCAAAGGCTTCGGCAACGGCGGCTTCGGCTTGTTGCAGTTTGCCGATAATCCATTGGTCGGCGAAGGTAGACGCCAACGGCTGCATTTCGTCTTGACCGCAGTCTTTATCTTCGGTGTTCATCAACACGAAGTTGGTGGCGTTCCACAATTTATTGCCAGAAGTTGCGGTAGCCTTCGGCACGCTTGAAGTCGAAAGTTGACGCTGCGGCCGAGGCTGGCGTAGCTCGCCATGGTGAAGCGCAATGCGTCCGCGCCCATGCTCGGGAATGCCTTCGGGGAAGAGTTTTTGGTTGCTTCTTCTACTTTCGGCGCGGTTTCGGGTTTGCGCAGGCCGGTGGTACGTTTCACCAGCAGTTTTTCCAAGTCGATGCCGTCAATCAAATCCACGGGGTCGATGACGTTGCCTTCGGATTTGGACATTTTTTTGCCTTCGTGGTCGCGCACGATGCCGTGGATGTACACGTCTTTAAACGGTACTTTGCCGGTAAAGTGGGTAGTCATCATAATCATGCGTGCCACCCAGAAGAAAAATAATCTCGTAGCCCGTAACCAACACATTGGACGGAATAAACGCTTTCATTGCTTCGGTTTCAGGTTCGCCGTCTTTCCAACCCAAAGTCGTAGAACGGCACGAGCGCGGACGAAAACCATGTATCCAATACATCTTCATCGCGTGTTAATTTCAGGCTGCCTGAAAGCTTTTGCGCTTCTTCTTCGTTGTGCGCAACATAAATTTTTGCCATTTTCGTCATACCATGCAGGAATTTGATGCCCCCACCACAATTGACGCGAAATGCACCAGTCTTGGATGTTGTTCATCCATTGGTTATACGTATTGACCCAGTTTTCGGGGATGAAGCGTACTGCGCCGCTGTCCACGGCATGTTTGGCTTTCTGCGCCAGGCTCATGCCTTTGAATTCGGATTCGGGTTCGCCGCCTTGGGGCGTGGCGTTCATGGCGACAAACCATTGGTTGGTCAGCATCGGCTCAATCACGGAACCGGTGCGGTCGCCTTTCGGGTCATCAGTTTGTGCGGCTCGGTTTTCACCAGCAGGCCGGCTGCATCCAAATCGGCCACGATTTGTTTGCGCGCTCAAAGCGGTCCAGCCCGCGTATTTCTCAGGCAGCCTGCACACCTGCGTGGGCGTGCGCGATAATCGCAGGCCTGCGCTTCGGCAAGGATTTTCGCATCCAAACCCAATACGCTGATGGGTTCGGTGTTGTGCCGTTTTCCGACTTCGTAGTCGTTAAAGTCGCGCGGGCGTAATCTTACGCAACCTGAACCGAAAGTCTTTTCTCCACATATTCGTCGGCAATCACGGGGATGGTGCGGCCGGTGAGCGGCAGGGTTAATTGCTTCTGCCGATTAAATGCGTGTAGCGTTCGTCTCGGGATGGACGGCAACGGCCACGTCGCCCAGCAGCGTTTCGGGGCGCGGGTCTGCCACGACACGCTTCAGCGGGATTGTCCGCCAGCGGATGAAAGCGGATGCGCACATCGAGCCTTCCGTTTCCACGTTTTCCACTTCCAAATCAGAACGGCCGTGCCCAAAACGGGGTCCCAGTTCACCAAGCGTTTGCCGCGGTAAATCAAAACCTGGTTATAGAGTTTCACAAACACGGCGGTAACGGCTTCAGCGCGTGTATCGTCCATGGTGAAATATTCGCGCGACCGGTCGGCGGAACAGCCCACGCGCGCATCTGCTGCGTAATCGTGCCGCCGGAAACTTCTTTCCATTCCCACACTTTTTCCAAGAATTTTTCGCGCCCCAAGTCGTGACGGACAAGACCTGTGCGCAAGCTGGCGTTCACCACAATCTGCGTGGCAATGCCCGGCGTGGTCGGTACCGGAATCCAGCAGGTGTTGCGCCCTTTCATGCGGTAATAGCGCGCCAGGCCGTCCATAATGGTTTGGCTGAAGGCGTGGCCCATATGCAGCGTGCCAGTAACGTTGGGCGGCGGCGGTTGGATGGAGAAACTTTCGGGTTTTGGAAAAATCGGCGGAGAAATAGCGCTTGGCTTCCCAGTTTTTGATAGTGTTTTGGATTCGAGTTCGAGGGGCGTATTTGTTGAGCATGGTGCAGGGCTGCCTGACAAATTCGGTTGATTTGAATGAAAAATAGGCAATTATAGCGGAAATTTGAGGGCGCAGGCTGCTTGAGCAGAAAATCGCTGCTGTTTTCTACTGGGCAACCCGCCGGGCTTCCGTTATTTGGCGTATTTGGCGCAGATATAGTCAAATTCCAATTTTTCTCGATAATCCGCGCCCTGTATATATTTTGCCGAACCGCGCCGATAATGACTGACGGCGCGCTGCCATCGAAACCGCTTTCGTTGAGGCGGTTGTACCAGCCTTTATCGCAATCGAATTGCCGCCATTTGTAGTAGCCGTCGGGATAAGCAGCAGCTTGTTCGCTTGATGATGGCGGATACGTCCCAAGGCGACAAAAACGAGTGCCGGTGCAAGTGGGTGATGGTTTCATCGGGCAAACGGGGAATGGGCTCTTCGCGCGGCAATTGGTATCGCTGCCATTCGGCAACGCTTGCTTCGTCAATGGGCGGCCGGTCAGCAAGCAGCCGCTCGGCGGCGGAAAGGCGGTTGTCGGGCTCGGATTCGTTGTAGAGAGAACAGCAGCCATATCGCAACGATAATGACCATGCCGACAGGCAGGATTTTTAGAGAACGGGTTCATCATCTTTCTCCTTAACGGGCGGTAGATTTGAAAAAGCTACGTAAAGAATGTCCAAAAATAACGCAAGATTTAAAGCGACAACAAGAATTCGGTTTGACAAATTCGACTATCCGCTATTCTATCGGGCGTTTTTCCCTGCTTATATTATAGCGAGCATTTCATGAAACGACTCGCTTTTGATTGCAATCACCGCCATGGCATTGTCCGCACAGGCTGAATTTGTTGCCCAAGACACTGCCCCTTCGACCAGCCACCCGTAAGCACCGTGCGCGAAGCCAAAAACCGAATTCGGCGATGATGCGCACATCGTGTTGGAAGGCTACATCACCGGCACGGCAGGCACCATCAACCCCGAAGAATATTTCTTCAAAGACGACACCGACACCATCAAAGTGGAAATCAATCCCGACGTGTGGCGCGATCAGAAAGTGACGCCGCAAACCAAAAATCCGTATTGCCGGCGAGGTGGATGTCAACCGCTTCAACAACACGCGCGAAATCGAAAGTGCGCCGTTTGGATATAGTTGATTAAAATAAAATGAGACAAGGCGGCAAGCCGCAAGGCGTACAAATAGTACGTCAAGGCGAGCCAACGCCGTATCATTGCAATTTTAATCGACTATATTGTGAAATAGCGGATAACGCCATCGCGTCCAGCCGAAAAAGCAGCCTGCACCTTCTGAAATTCGGAAAGTGCAGGCTGCTTTTCATGCCGCCGCCGGCAGGACTACAATATCTCCTTCGTTTTCAACATTCGACAGGGAGCACCGACGTGGCGGCACTACACACCCCAAAACAAGCGGCAGACTTGGTGCGCCGCCTGAAAACGCTGTGCCCTAATCAACGAAATCATCATGCAAAAACCAACGCCATTGCCCACCCATGCTTTTGCCAACGGTGGATTTTCTGCAAGCCGTCAATCTTTGCCAACCGTTGTTCTCTCCGCCAACCAAGTCCGTCTAGAACCATTAACGCTGCAACACGAAGCGGGCTTGCGCCAAGCGGTGCAGGATGGCGAATTGTGGAAAATGCTGGTAACGACTGCGCCCGCGCCCGAAAGATGGGCGCACTATGTTCAGGCTGCCGCCAACACGCGCATGGCGTTTGCGGTGATGGAGCGAAACCACGGGCGACGTGGTCGGCACAACAGCGTTTACCAGCCCGATGCCGCCATCCGCCGCGTGTTTATCGGCTACACTGGTATCGGCAGTCGGCATGGCGCACGCGCATCAACACCGCCTGCAAATACCTGCTGCTTGCGCACGCCTTTGAAACGCTGGGCTGTCGCGTGGTGAACTGGGAAACGGATGCGCTGAACACGCGCTCGCAGGCGGCGTTGGAACGCTTGGGCGCGAAAAAGACGGCGTACTGCGCTACCATAAAATCCGCAAAAGACGGCACGGTGCGCGATACGGTGGTTTAGCAGCATGCTGCGCGAAGAATGGGCGGGGTGAAAGCGGCGTTGGCGCAAAATTAGGGGCTGTAAGGCAGCCTGAAAATCCCTTTAACCCCAAAAACGGAGTACCCAAAATGTCGTCCCAAGCCAAAAAGCCGCGCAAACCATCCACCAAATCAAACACGATTTAATCCTGCCGAGCAACGTCTGCAAGGGCTACAGGCAGGCGCGTTTGCAGCAGGGTTTGAGCGGCGAATGTGCCCTGTCCGCCCAACTGGGCAAAGATGCGGCAACGGAAGAGCAAAATCCGCTGGATTGCGGATATGTACGGAGCGGTAAACGCTGCACGCGTCGGAAAACCGAAAGTGCAGGCTGCTTTTTTTCAATACGGCCCAATCGCGTACAATAGCCGTGCCACAGGTTGATTCATGCATTCCTTGCACAATATTGCCGTTTACTGCGGTTCCAATTGCGGCGACAATTCCCGATTACTGCCAGCACGCGAAACAGCTGGGCGCAGTATTAGCGCAGCAGCAAATCCGCTGGTATACGGCGGCGGCATACGCGGGCTGATGGGCGTGATTGCCGACAGCGTCTTTGGAAAAACGGCGGCACGGCCACCGGCGTGATTACGCACTTCCTCATCAACAAAGAGCACGCGCACCCGCGCCTAAACCGCCTGATTACCACCGATACCATGCCCGAGCGCAAAAGCAAAATGATTGAGCTGGCCGACGGCTTTTATCGCCATGGCCGGCGGCATCGGCACTTGCGAAGAACTGTTTGAAGTCATCTCCCTGCTGCAACTGCGCCAAAAGCCGCAAGCCCATCGGCCTTTTTGAACGTGAACGGCTTTTTCGACCCGTTCATCGCCATGCTGCGCACACGGCCGAACAAGGCTTCATGCCGATGGCCGACTTGGAATTGCTATGCGTTTCCGACAACGCCGCCGATTTGCTGGAACAAATGCGCACGGTGGAATTTGTCGAAGCGCCCAAATGGAGTCGTGCCGCAGTGGGCCAAAGAAATGGGATACGGCCAACTGCAATAACACAAGCCGTCGCCCTAATGCCTGATTAACACACTGCAAAACCCAAAAAGCAGCCTGCACCCGCCTTATGAACCAACACATCCGCACCGAAATGTTTCAGCGGTGGCGCGAAGCCAACCCGCACCCCACCACCGAACTGCAATTCAGCACACCGTTCGAGCTCCTGATTGCCGTGCTGTCCGCACAAGCCACAGACGCAGGCGTGAACAAAGCCACCGCCAAACTCTTTTCCTGTGGCCAACACGCCGCAAGCCATGCTCGACTTGGGGCTGGAAGGCATTATGCAGTACACGCGCACCATCGGGCTTTACAAAAACCAAATCCAAGCACATCATCGAAACCTGCAAAAATCCTGGTGCAGCAATAGGCGGCGAAATCCCCAGCACGCGCGAAGAGCTGGAAGCCCTGCCCGGCGTGGGGCGCAAAACCGCCAACGTCGTGCTCAACACCGCATTCAGGCAGCCCGTGATGGCCGTGGACACGCACATTTTTCCGCGTAGCCAACCGCACCAAACTCGCGCCCGGCAAAAACGTCCGCGAAGTGGAAGACAAACTGATGAAGTTCATCCCAAAAGAATTTCTGCTCGACGCACACCACTGGCTGATTCTGCACGGCCGCTACACCTGCAAAGCACAAAAACCGCAATGCAGCAAATGCCTGATTTACGATTTATGCGAATACGAAGGCAAAGCCTAAAAAGCAGCCTGCACCCCAAACCGCAAAAGTGCAGGCTGCCATGCAAACGCAGAATACCACCGAACACTTTCCATCCATTCCAACGGAACACCATCATGCAAACGCTCACCATCTTGGGCAGCACCGCAGCATCGGCGTATCCACGCTCGATGTCGTTGCACGGCATCCCGACCGCTTCCAGATTTACGCCCTGGCAGGACACCGCCAAATCGACAAACTCGCCCAGCAATGCGCGCAGCACCGGCCCAAAAATCGCCATTGTCGCCAACAAAGATTTAGCCCTGAAACTCCAACTCCTTATCCAGCACACATCGCCGGATACCCAAATCCTGTACGGCGAACAAGCCCTGATTGACTCGGCCACAGCACCCGAAGTTACCGGCGTGATGTGCGCCATTGTCGGTGCCGCAGGCTCTGCCCTCCGCCCTTGCCGCCGCACGGCGTGGCAAGACCATTTATCTGGCTAACAAAGAAACGCTGGTGGTGGCGGGCAGTCTGTTTATGGAAACCGTCCGAAAATACGGCGCGCGCGTCCTACCCATCGACAGCGAACACAATGCTATTTTTCCAAGTGCTACCCCCAGCCCTATTCCGGCAATCTCGCAGAACACGGCATCCAATCCATTATCCTGACCGCATCGGGCGGTCCGTTCCTGCACACCGATATTCAGCAGTTCCGCACATCACGCCGGAACAGGCGGTGAAACACCCGAACTGGAGCATGGGGCAAAAATCTCGGTCGATTCCGCCACCATGATGAACAAAGGTTTTGGAACTTATCGAAGCGCACTGGCTGTTTAATTGCCCGCCCGCACAACTGGAAGTCGTCATCCATCCGCAAAGTGTGATTCACAGCATGGTTCGTTATGCCGACGGTTCGAGTGCTGGCACAAATGGGCAACCCCGATATACGAACCCCAATCGCCTATTGCCTGGGTCTGCCGGAACGTATTGAATCCGGTGTGGACGCATTGGATTTCAGCCAGCTGAACGCTCTCACATTCAGCACCCCGGAAGAAGAACGCTATCCATGCCTATACCTTGCCTATCGAAATCATGCAAGACGGCGGCTCATCCCGCTGCGTACTCAACGCGGCCAACGAAATCGCCGTCGCAGCATTCTTGCAACAACACATCCGCTTTACCGATATTGCCAATATTGTTCGGCACTGCCTGGAACAACACAGTCAAAGCAGCCTGCACTCTATCGAGCAACTCTGGCACATCGACCAACAAACACGCGAACAAGCACAACAATATATTCAATCCATTGCCTAAAACAAAAACCGAACGCAAAACGTTCGGTTTTTCTTCATGCTTGATTATTCGGCAACAGCGCTGTCCACCAACTCAACTAAAAAGCCAAAGGCGCATTATCACCAGGGCGGAAGCCACATTTCATGCGGATATAACCACCATTGCGTGATGCAAAACGAACGCCCAAGTCATTGAACAATTTCACCACAACATCGCGGTCACGAGTGCGGTCAAATGCCAAACGACGATTGGCCAGAGAAGGTTTTTACCAAGGTAATCAAGGGCTCAACAACACGACGCAACTCTTTTGCTTTAGGCACAGTGGTTACAATCGTTTCGTGAGTCAACAAAGAATTTGCCATATTACGCAGCATAGCAGCACGGTGGCTGGTTGTACGGTTTAATTTGCGGTTTCTATTACGATGGCGCATATCATTATCCTTTAATCTTTTAAGGCTTTTTCCAAAGCCAGCAGGTGGCCAAGATTCAGTCTTGAACCCAAAGTCAAACCTTTGAAGCCAAAACTTCTTTGATTTCATTCAAAGACTTCGACCTAAATTTGGTGTTTTCAGCAATTCTGTTTCAGTACGTTGAATCAAATCACCAATATAATAGATATCTTCTGCTTTTAAGCAGTTTGCAGATCGAACAGTTAATTCCAGATCATCCACAGGGCGCAATAAAACAGGATCAATCGGCGGTGCTTTTTCTTCTTCAACTTCAGCAGGCGTACCTTCCAAATCAGCAAAAAGTAGACATCTGATCGAGTCGAGATACGTGCCGCCATACGAACAGCTTCTTCGGGATCTATTGAACCATTGGTTTCCAATATCTAAAATCAAGCTATCCAAGTCGAGTACGTTGCTCTACACGAGCTGCTTTCAACATCAAAAACTTACCCAGTATATAGGAGAAAAACTAGCATCTAATTGAATAGCACCAATTTTATTATCTTTAGTTACTCGGCGACCTGAAACTGTTTGGTAGCCTCGTCCTTGTTCAACTTTAACTTCCATATCAATGCTACCATTGTCAGACAAGTGGCAGATGACCCTATTTGGGATTAATAAAACTTTTCCACATCGTGTGGCAATTCAAAATCCGAAGCATAAACGAGGCCCTGCCCCTGTCAATGAAAGCACTGCCTCAGTACGATTACCGTGCAATTTAAATACAACACTCTTAACATTCAACAAAAATATCAACAACATCTCTTGAACGCCATCTAACGTGGAGTATTCGTGTAACACACCTTTGACAATAGTAATTTCTGTGGGTGCAAAGCCGTTCATGGATGACAGTAAGATACGACGCAAAGCATTACCTAATGGATGGCCAAAACCACGCTCAAAAGCTGCATTGATACTTTTGCACGATAGCCGATAAGGTATCAACATCAATTTGACGAGGTTTCAAAAACTCAGAAGTGCTGTTTTGCATTTAACTGTCCCTCACTGCGCTAGCATTATTTAGAGTAGAACTCTACTACCAGCTGTTCATTAATATCACTGTACAATTCAGCACGGTCAGGTACATTTTTAAAAGTACCTTCTAATTTAGACGCATCAACAGCAACCCAGCTCGGCAAACCAATTTGCGTTGCCCATACGCTTCTGAATACGAACCTGTGGCACTACTAGCAGCAACAACATCCCCTGCTTACTTGGAAAAGAAGGAATAGTGACGACCCTGACCATTAACTGTCAGAGCTTTATGAGATACCAACATGACGCGCTTCCGCACGAGTAGAGGCAAAACCCATGCGATATACAACATTATCCAAACGGGATTCTAATAATTGCAGCAACAACTCACCAGTAGAGACCTACGACGATCCGCTTCTGCAAAATAGCGGCGGAACGACGTTCTAATACACCATAGATGCGTCGGATGTTTCTCGCGCAATTGTAAACCGTAATCAGATAAACGTGGTTTCTTCGCACCGTGCTGACCAGGGTGCAGAATCCATCTTACATTTGATTCTTAAAAGATCGGCGTGCGCTTTTCAAATATCGTCCGTTCCTCGCGGCGAGCCAATTTACATTTTGGATCAAATATAACGTGCCATGTTTTACTCCTAAATACGACGCTTCTTGGGCGGACGGCAACCGTTGTGTGGCAACGGGTAACATCTGTAATACTGGTAATTTTGCAAACCCAATGCATTTAGCGCACGAACAGAAGACTCACGACCAGGGCCAGCCTTTAATACGAGCTTCTAAATTTTTAACGCTATATTCTTGGGCAACTTTTTACCAGCGGCTTCTGCTAACTTGGGCAGCAAATGGTGTACTTTACGAGAACCTTTAAAAACCAGCACCGCCAGAGGTAGCCCAAGACAACGCATTGCCTTGGCGGTCAGTGATTGTAATGATGGTATTGCTGAAAGATGCATGAACATGCACAATACCCTCACTCACGGTTTTACGTACTTTTTGCGTACACGTGAGGCTGTAGTTTGGCTTTAGCCATCAATTAATTCCTCACAAATTTATTTTTACCTGCAATCGCTTTACGCGGACCTTTTACAGTCACGTGCATTTGCGCGCGTACGCTGACCACGGTATGGCAACCCACGGCGATGACGCATGCCACGGTAGCATCCCATATCAATCAAGCGCTTGATGTTCATTGTTACTTCACGACGCAAATCGCCTTCTACTTCATATTTAGCAACTTGCTCACGCAAAGCATCTAATTGCGACTCATCTAAATCTTTAACTTTAGTAGCTGGTGCAATACCTGCCATTTCGCAAATATTTTTAGCACGAGTCGAACCAATACCGTAAATGGCCTGCAAAACCAATAACGATATGGGCATTAGTGGGATATTCACCCTGCAATACGAGCCATATTTTTCGCTTAAAATGGGCGAAAAAGCCGTCAATATAACACAAAAACAAAAGCGAATCAAAACAGTGGCCTTGTGGCGTTGGTTATGACGAGGATCGGTACAAATGACGCGAACGACACGATTCCGACGAATCACTTTGCAGTTGCGGCAAATAGGTTTTACTGAAGGTTGTACACGCATATCTATACTTTCTAAATAATCAAAGTTTATCGAGCTCTGAACACGATGCGAGCGCGAGTCAAATCGATGAGCGTCATTTCAGCAGTGACTTTATCACCTGGTGAAATACGAATATAATGCATCCGCATCTTACTGAGATATGACCCAACACTTCGTGCCCATTTTCTAGTTTTACTTTTCAGTTGCATTGGGTAAGTTTCTGAAATTTCACCCTGCATTTTGTATAGTATCTTCTTTGGCCATAATCATTTGTATCTCTGTTTTAACTTCACTTTCGCTCAATCAAGTGTTCATATTGCTGTGTCATTCTATAGGAAGCGAGCTGAGTATTAAAATCCATAGTTACAACAACCAAGATTAATAATGACGTTCCACCTAATGGAATGCTTACATATGAAGCTAAAAATTCGAGAATTAAACAAATAACTCTGTAATGTATATTGCTCCAAACAAGGTCAATCACAACTACTCACCCCTTCTAAATAGCGTGCGGTTTGCTCACCTGGACGAATACTAGGCACAAATGCACCACTTTTTCTTTAGATTTTCCTGCCATTTCTTTAGGACTAAAAGCCAATGCCGTATAAAAATAACAGAAAAATATGATTGTTGCTGCAAATAGTACTATATATGCAGGCTGCCCATGCTGTAACGCAGCCAATATTTTTACTATACCAACTATTGGGATTATCATTTCCCAAAGCCAGCCTGCAAGCATACTAGGGAACATGATAACACTTGATGCACAAAAATTGGAGGATTACGCCTGCCATATTTAATTTAAATGGCATATGCGTATTCTTATTGGTACTATACAAGCCTGTTTGCCGTTTGGCATAATGAATCGGTATCTTACGCAGAGCACTCTCGAAATACACGACTGCATAAATCATTAACAAAATACCAACGACAATACCAATCGCAGTTAATGGCTGGATTGTCTGCTCGGTAATTAAGCTCCAAAAGCTGAATGGCTCCAGCAGGAACACCTGCAATAATCCAGCAGCAATCAGCAGGGAAATCCCATTGCAAACCGCGCTCAGTAATTTGTTCACCCAACCACATAAAACGTGGTTCCACCGACCAAGCGGCTTACGGTAGAAATATAGAATTCAATTTGTGGAATGACAACAATTTGGCGCTGCAACAGGAATGTTGCCACGACCACTCTTGCTGCCGCTAAAGCCACAGTTCCAATACGCGTGTATTTTGTGATAACTGCCAGCCTCTGCCTTCTTTTTAGACTCTTCAAAGACGGGACAATTTCAGCAGCCAACTGCATAATAATAGATGCTGAAATATAAGGGCATAATGCCGATAGCAAAAATACTAAAGCGTTCGAGAGAGCCTCCTGAAAACATATTCAACATGCCCGGGATACCCCCTCCTTGGTCTTTTACAGTTGAGCTAACGCAGCAGCATCTACTCCTGGCACAGGAATATGCACCAATTCGAAACACAATCAGCGCACCCTAGCAAAAAGAGAACCGTTTCCTTAAATCAGGATTTTCCCATAGTTTTACTTTTTTCCTGGGGAAGATAGTTGATTAGCCACTATAGTTTGCCCTCTTCTGCTTTACCGCCATGAGCCTCAATTGCTGTTTTTGCACCTTTAGTAGCCTTAATACCTTTCAAGACAACTGCTTTGTTCAAATTGCCGGAAGAGTACTTTTACTACTTCCTGCATTGGCAGCAATTAAACCAGCCTGCTTCAAAAAGTTAAAACATCAACTTTCATCCACTAGCAATACTATTGAGTTCACTCAACGTAATTGCGCATTGAATTTAGCTGTTACGAGATTTTAAAAGCCTCGTTTTGGCAAAGCGGCGTTGCTAAAGGCTGACCGCCTTCAAAACCAACTTTATGGTATCCACCAGCACGGCTTTTTGTGACCTTTGTGACCACGACCACCTGTTTTACCAAGTCCCACTGCCAGTGCCACGACCAACACGGCGCTGGGCATGCGTTGCGCGCCTTCCGCTGGCTGAATAGTATTCAACATATTAAGCCTCCACTTTTCAATAAATAGCGGATTTTGTTAATCGCCACACGGTTCGCGGGGTATCTAACACCTCAACGGTTTGCTCGCGACGACGCAAACCTAAACCACGTGCGCAGGCACGATGCGATTCAATAGTACCAATCAAGCTTTTGCTAAGTTACCTTAATTTTCTTTTTGCTCGCTCATCGCTTTACTCTTCGAGACCCAAAAGATATCTTCAACTGTCAGACCGCGTTTACAGCCGCGATCTCAGCAGGGAGTATACAGTTTGAGACAAGCCATCAATGTTGCGCGAACAATATTGTAAAGTTGTAGAGAGCCATGTACTTTTGCTGAAATATATATGCACTCAAAGCATCAAATACCAAACGCATTGGACCACCTGCTTTTCACACCGCTACCTTCTTTTTGCAGGCTGCATCAAATACGAGTTACCGTGTTTACCAATCACCTCGTGATGGATGAGTGCCATTTTTCAAAGGTACTTTTGATCATATTGCGGCGAGCTTGATCCATTGCTTTCTGTGCAGCACGGGACGCTTCACGAGATTTACCTTTGCCGCATGCCAGTACGACCATCGCCATCACCTACTACAGTTAAAGCCCGAGAATGCCATAATACGACCGCCTTTAACCACTTTGGTTACGCGATTCACGGCAACCATCTTCTCGATCAGGCCATCACCGCGCTCTTCTGACTGCATGTTTTGCCATTTTTGGTCTCCAAATCTTTGCTTAGAAAGCTCAAACCATTTTTCGCAGAGCGGCTTCAGCTAAAGCTTTCACGCGACCGTGGTATTGAAAACCCGAACGGTCAAGCTACCCTTCTCTACCCGATGGTTTTGGCTCTCTCCAATACGTTTACCAACCACAGCAGCCGCTTCGGTATTACCACGATTTCAAACTACCGCGTACTTCGGCTTCGACGGTAGAAGCAGATGCCAATACTATCGCCCTCAGCACTAATAATTTGAGCATAAATGTGAAAAGCTATTAGTACGAAAAACGCACACGCACCATTCTTAAATCTGCGATACGCGCACGGGTCTTACGTGCACGACCAATCTTGCGATATTCATGTTTACAGCCTCAATTATTTTTCTTAGCTTCTTTCATGACTACCTGCTCGCCAACATAGCGAACACCTTTACCTTTATAAAGGCTCAGGTGGGGCGGTAACCGCGAAATTTCTGCTGCTGCTTGACCAACTGCTTGTTTATCTGCACAGTCAACACAATTTCTGTTTGAGAAAGGAGTTGCGACCTCACACCCTCAGGCATTTCGTATACACAACAGGATGAGAAAAGCCCAAAGACAAATTTAAGGTTTTCCTTGTGCTTGTGCACGATAACCCCACCAATCAATTGCAATTTTTCTCAAAACCTTCAGATCGCCTTTAACCATGTGGCAACCAATGCTGAACGAGTGCCGGACATTGCAACAGCGTGCTTTGCTATCATCCGCAACTGCAAGTCAATTGTCCATCATTTAATTCAACTTTTAACCGCACCAGTTAAAGGCAGAGACAAAAGCACCGTTTTTACCTTTTACAGTCAGTGCGTCTGTTCCAAAATTTACTTCTACGCCAGCAGGAACAGTTACTGGATTTTTCGCTACGCGAGACATCTTAAAACTCTCCCTAATTAGGCAACAATGCACAACAACTCACCACCAACACCAGCAGCGCGGGCTTTACGATCAGTCATTACACCTTTAGAAGTGCTTACAATAGCAACACCCCGACCATTCATCACGGCAGGGAATCTCACTAGAACCTTTGTAAACACGCAAACCTGGGCGAAAACACGCGATTTGCTCAATTACAGGGCGGCCCGAATAATATTTCAAAACGATAGACAATTCAGGTTTTGCATCAGCAGATACAGAAAAATCTTCGATATAACCCTCTTCTTTCAAAACTTTTGCAATTGCGCATTTTAATTTTGAAGAAGGCATCGCCACAGTTACTTTATTAGAGCGTTGCGCGTTGCGGATACGGGTCAACATATCGGAAATAGGATCATGCATACTCATATTTTATACTCCTATTACCAAGAGGCTTTGATAACACGGAGATTGCGCCACGCATAGCGATTTCACGGATTTTAATACGACCCAAACCGAATTTGCGGAATACGCCACGTGGACGACCAGTGATTGCACAACGACGACGTTGGCGAACCGGAGAAGCATTACAGGGGGAATCGATTGTAATTTCAGACGCGCTTCGAAACGCTCTTCATCTGTTGCGCGCATTGTTGATGACTTCAAAAATAGCTGCGCGTTTTGCAGCGTATTTTTAGCCAAAGCAACACGCTTTGCTTCACGATTAATAAAGTGCTTTCTTAGCCATGATTAACCTTTAAATGGAAATTTAAACAATGACAATAAAGCTTTTGCTTCTTCGTCAGTTTTTGCAGTGGTGGTAATCGTAATATTCAAACCACGCAATGCATCGATTTTGTCATACTCGATTTCCGGGAAAATGATTTGCTCGCGCACACCCATATTGTAGTTGCCGCGACCATCGAATGATTTACCACTCACACCGCGGAAGTCACGAACGCGAGGCAGCGCGATAGTAACCAAACGATCCAGAAATTCAAACATGCGCTCGCGACGTAAAGTAACTTTGCAGCCTACTGGGTAGTTATCGCGGATTTTGAAGCCCGGCGATAGATTTGACGAGCCACTGTCACCACAGGTTTTTGACCGGCAATTTTTGCAAATCGCCAACCGCATGCTCCATTACTTTTTATCGGCAACCGCTGCAACACCCATGTTCAGTGTGATCAATGCGGGGCACTTCCATAATGGTTGTAACGGGTGTGTTCATCAACTCAGGGACAACGGTGTTTTTATAGTAATCTTGTAAACAGGGCAGTTATTAAGCTCCACGATTAACAGGCACTTCTGCTGCGTTTGGTTTAAATACGCGAACACGTTTTACTTTGCCTTGCCTTCCTGCAATTTGATACCTACCGGTCAGCTTTTTGGTTTCAAGTTGAAAATGGCAACATTTGAAAATACTAGTAACATTCTTTACAACGATACCGCCCTCAATGCCGCGCATAGGGGTTTGGGTAGTGACGTTTTACCAAATTAACGCCCTGAACCACAACTTTCATCGATACGCGACGATTTGACCTTGCTTACCTTTTATCTTTTCGGGTAATGACGATCGCTTGGTCGCCTTTAATAATTTCTGTTCATTGCCTAACCTTTCAACATAGCACTTCAGGTGCCCAATGAAACAATTTTCATAAAAACGTTCGGTACGCAATTCGCGGTAACCGGGCCGAAAAATACAGGTGCCATTGGTTCCAGTTTGTTGCTAGCAATACTGCTGCGTTGGTATCAAACTAATCAGCGCGCCATCGGGACGACGAATGCCTTTTGCCGTACGCACGACAACCGCATTGTAAACATCACCCGCTTTTTCACGCACCACGCGGTGCTGCATCTTTTACCGCAACTTTAATAATGTCGCCCATTGGCATAGCGAGCAGATCCTTAATACTTTGATGCACATTACGCGGCGCGCACCAGAGTTATCAGCACATCTAAGATGGTCTGCATTTGAATCATGTTAATTAACCTTATCCAGCAATTTACCGCTTTCAGTCTGCTTGGCGCATTTTGATATGCGGTGCGCGGCTGAAACCATGCGTTCTAGTAAAGCCAGTCTTGGCCCCGAGAAGATGCTCTTGTCAGAGCTGAAAGAAGGCGGATTATAGAGAGTTTTCAAAAGCGTTGACAGAGTGTTTTGTATTGAAAAAGCAGCCTGCACTGCAAAAACGATGTGCAGGCTGCTTTGTGCTATAATCGACCGTCTGTTCATTTCCCCTTCCGTGAAAGTGTCTGATTGCTGCAACAGCAAACAGCGTTACGCTCCCCTATTCTGCCGCAGGCATTATATAATCACGCGGTTTTGTATTGTTTAAAGGAATCCCCATGTCAGATTTACGTCGTCATTCTCGCGCGGCCGGCAAAAGCACGCGCATGTATTCCGACAAGCCCAAAGTGCTGCATGCCATCGGCGGCAAACCGATGCTGGAACACGTGATTGACACCGCGGAACGTTTGCAGCCTGCACGCATTCATGTGGTGGTGGGGCACGGCAAAAGATTTGGTCACGCAACAGATGGCGCTACAAAAATGTCGGCTGGGTGGAGCAGACGGAACAGCTGGGCACGGGGCACGGTAAATCCGCATTGCCGCACATTCCCGCAAACGGGGCGGACGCTGGTGCTAGTATGGCGACGTGCCGCTGATTGACGCGCCACCGCGGCAGCTGCTCGACCATGCCGGGCAGCGAAGTCGGCCTGCTGACCGACATCCTGCCCGACCCGACGAGCTGCGGCCGCATCATCCGCAATCCGCAAAACCAAGTGGTGGCCATTGTGGAAGAAAAAGACGCATCGCCCGAACAAAAAGCGGTGCGGGAAATCAATACAGGGATTTTCGTGCTGCCCAATGCGCGGCTGACGGGCTGGCTAAATGCGCTGAACGCCAACAACGCGCAGGGCGAATATTACCTGACCGACGTTATCGGAGCTGGCGAATGCCGACCATGTTGCGGTGCATCCGCTGGCCGTGCCGCATCATTGTTGGCGATGGGCGTGAACAACAAACTGCAACTGTCCGAATTAACGCCGGTTACCGCCAAAACCGCGCCACGGGCTGCTGCTGGCGGGCGTAACGCTTCTGGATGCGCCGAGCTTCGACATCCGAGGCGGCCTGCAGCACGGCAAAAGACGTGGTGATTGACGCGAAACTGCATTTTGGAAGGCGGCGTAGTGCTGGGCGACGGCGTCACCATCGGCGCGAACTGCGTGATTAAAATGCCGTCATCGGCGCGGGCACAGTCGTTCATCCGTTTTCGCATTGGAAAACTGCCGTGGGCAGCCAGCGCACATCGGCTGGTATGCGCGCCTGCGTCCGAACGCGCAGCTGACGGACGACGCGCGTCGGCAATTCGTCGGAAGTGAAGAACAGCACCATCGGGCGCGGCAGCGAGGCGAACCACCTGTCCTATATCGGCGATGCGACCATCGGCTCAAACACAATATCGGCGCAGGCACGATTACCTGCAATTAGCACGGCGTGAACAAGCACCGCACCGTTATCGGCAACGAAGTGCGCATCGGCTCGAACACCTCGCTGGTGGCGCCCGTCTGCGTGGGCGACAAGGCCACCACCGGCGCCGGCAGCGTGATTACCAAAACTGCGTGACCGGCAAACTGGATCGTGGCGCGCGCCAGACAGGTGACCGTAAGAGGCTGGGTGCGCGGAAAAACCCTGAAAAATAAGGCAAAAGCAGCCTGCACAGCCGACGCACCGTGCGGGCTGCTGTTCACCCGTCTACATATCATTCCCCTTATCACCACCGCAAACGCGAACACCCCAAAAAGCAGCCTGCACCTTTGCACCCACCGAAAGCAACCTTATGAACCCGCATCTGCAATACCTGCAAGAACTCAACCAAGCCGCCAAAACCTTCTGCAGCAAACATGGCGGCCGAATATCCGCAGCTGTCCGAACTGGACGACATCGACTTTGTGGAACGCAGCAACGACATCCTGCACGCAGACCCTGCCGATGATGGCGCTGGAACTTGAAGGCCATCTGAATAGCTAAAGACAGCACCTCTCGTCTTTACCGCCAACGGCGCACGCGACTACTTTCCCCGAAGTGCAGGCCGTCGTCAAGCCGCACCGCAAAACCTGCGCCATCAATCGCGCCTTCCGCAATCCAATTCCCAATCTGGACGACGATTTCGTCATCGGCATGGACAGCTTCAGCTCGGATGGCGATAGTTGCCGTGCAGTGCTGGACGGAGTGGCGCGAAATGCCTGCGCTGGAAATCGCCTTCAAGTCGCGATATTGAAAGGTCCTATATCAGAACACGCGCAAAACGCGGGCCTGCATCATCCTCGACCACCTGCTCGGCGAATACAACGCCGCCGTCAAAAATCGGCCCCATCGACTTTCTGGAACAGCGCGAAGACGGCTTCTTCCACTGTCCGAACTGCCGAAAAACTGGACGACATGTAACAGCTCGGCCGCAGCGGCGTTTACCCGCAGCCCGAATGGGAACACGCCTTTGCCGAAGTGGAAAAATGAAGAACGCGAACAAGACCAACTGCTGCTGACGCGCAGCCAATCCGCCAACAGCCTGCTCGGTCGCGCCGATATGGCATGGATTGTCTGGATTGACGCGAGACGAACGATGACGACAGCGTGCAGGCTGCCTACGACCTGCACGAAGAATTCATCGGATACGCCGCGCAACGCACCAGCAAGGCATCGACACCCTCAGCGTTACCAACCGTCGCAGGGCATCCGCACCGTGTATGCCGCCACCTCCGCACCGAAACCCTGCTGCCGCAAGCCATCGCCCTGTGCGAAAAATATCCGCAGCTCAACGCCAAAAGCCGAGTGCGAATACGACCCGACTTGGGCGCACCATTTCTAAGCCGCACGTATAGTGGTTAAAATAAACATGAGACAAGGCGGCGAGCCGCAAGGCGTACAAGTAGTGCGTCAAGGCGAGCCAACGCCGTATCGTGCGATTTTAATCCACTACTAGCAGCCTGCACCGAAATCCAATGTGCGGCTGCTGCCGCGAAAATACGCAATGACCGTATCCCAAAAGCAGGATACGGTTTTAATTAGCGCGGTGGACGGGGCTCGAACCCGCGACCACCGGCGTGACGAGGCCGGTACTCTAACCAACTGAGCTACCACCGCGCAGAACATTTGACGAATCAAATATCCAAAAATGGTGGGTGATGACGGAGTCGAACCGCCGACATTCTGCTTGTAAGGCAGACGCTCTACCAACTGCTAATCACCCATTCGCTTTTCGTTGTGCAACGAAAGTCGGCGATAAAACCAATTTTTGCACCGCTGCGCAATCAAAATCGGCAAATATTTTTATCTGATTGAATCTGCGCAATATTATTTTTCAGCAGCGGCTATTCAAAAAGCAGCCTGCACTTCGGATTACGACGCCGGCATTTGGATGTTCGGTTCGCGAATCATTTAAATGCAGCACCACCGCCAGCGCAGCCAATACCGATCGGCATACCACATCCAGCCGTAATCGTTGAACGCCATGATGGCCTTGCCGCCCAAATACGCGCCGAGAAAAGCCGCCGATTTGGTGCGACAGCAACGTAAGCGAACAGCGTGGCCAGATGGCGCGTGCCGAACAGCCGTCCGGTCAGCGCGGCGGTGGGCGGCACGGTAGCAGCCAGGTCAGCCCCAATCCGGCGGCGAAAATGTAAAAATTCACATCGGTGCGCGGCATGAACAGGTAAGCGGTAATCAGGGGCGACAGCGGACGGCGTATAAAAACGCCAAAATGGATTTGTTGCGCCAGCGCCCCCACCACCAGCCGACCACCAGGCTGCCGACCAAATTGGCGATGCCGACAATCGCCAGCGACGTGGACGCGACCGACACGGGCAATCGCACAGGGGCGATTTCGTTCGGCAGGTGCGTTGCTAAAAGGCGACGTGGAAAGCCGCGAGGTGGCAAAACCCGTGCAGCGGGATAGTTGCGGTTGCGGAAGGCTTGGCGGACAACGCGCGCCATCGGTTCGTGCGTGTGCGGCGCGTGAAGCAGCCTGCACTTTATGCGTGCCGTGCGACAGCCAGCGTGCGGCCAGCGAATCACACGCCCGCCGCCAGCACCCCACATCGCCGCGCCAGCCCAACTGGGGCAGCGACATCAGCCATTGCAGCATGGGCGCGAACACAAACTGCCCGAACGAGCCGCCAGCATTCGCCACGCCCGAAGCCAGCCCGCGCATTCTTTCGGGCGGGCGGTTTGGCAATCAGGCTCATCAAAATCGACCAACTGCCGCCCGCCCCATGCCGCAGCAGCCCTACATCCCCACCAACAAAGCCGAACTGCGTGGGCATGAACGACACCAGCAGCCAGCCGTCGCCAGCATCAGCGACCCCATCCACAGCACGCGCCACGCGCCGAAGCGGTCGGACAGCGCGCCGACAAAGGCTGCGACACGCCCCACGTCAGCTGCGTTACCGCAATCGCCGGGCTCACTTCCGCAATCGACAGCGCCGTATCGTTCACCAGCGGCCGCACAAACAGCCCCAGCGTCATCCGCATGCCAATGGTGACCAGTAAAATAAAGCGGCCGCCAGACAAAAGCCACAGCTGCCAGCGCGGTGCGTGTGAATGTGTCATACTCTCGTCCGAATCGTTATTATTGGGCGCGGCGGATTAACAGACAGCACCGCATTCCCCAAAGACCGTTTGACTGTATGGTTAATGCGTTGGTTATATGCTGGCGGCAAAAGCAGCCTGCACTTTCGAATTTGGGACGTGCAGGCTGCTGCGCCGCCGCCCTTGTTTTTCCGCGCCGTCCGCCCCATTTTAGATTCAATCCATCCACATAACAGAAAGCCCGCCATGAGCGACAACATCCCTGTGAATTTTGAGGCCACGAGCCGCATTTCGACCAAATCCGCACTGCGACGACATCGCCCCCGCCATGCAGCGCCATGCAGAGGCGCGCGGACCGTCGCCCAAATCAAAGCCCAAAAGCACCACCACATGGGAAAAGCACCGTGGAGCGCCTGACCGACATCACCGAAAAAGTCCGGCGGATTTGGGGCGTGGTGGCGCATTGAACTCGGTGGCGGACACGCCCGAACTGCGCGCCGTGTAGCAACGAACTGATGCCCGAAGTTACCGTATTTTTCACCGAAATCGGGCGGGACATCGAACTGCTACGAACGTTTCAAGGCGATTAAGCATCGCGGAATTTGCCGATTGAGCGCGGCGCAGCAAACCAAAGCTGGCGCACGGTTGCGCGATTTCGTGTTGAGCGGCGGAACTGCCGCCCGAACAACAGGCTGAGTGGCCGCACCGCCAAACCGAATCGGCGCAACTCTCGCAGTTCTCGCAAAACGTGCTGGACGCCACCGATGCCTTTTGCACTGTATTTTGACGACGAAAAGCAGCCTGCAGCCTGCCGAAGACGCATTGGCCATGTTCAAGCCGCCGCACAGGCAGAAGGCAAATCCGGCTACAAAATCGGCCTGCAAATGCCGCATTATCTGGCCGTGATGCAATATGCCGACAACCGCAGTGCGCGAACAGGTGTACCGCGCCTATGTGACGCGAGGCGAGCGAATTGGGCAAAGCCGAATGGGACAACACGCCCATCATCGACCGCACGCTGGAAAATCGCTCTGGCGCAAGGCGAAGCTCTTGGGTTATCGCAATTATGCCGGGTGTCGCTGGTGACCAAAATGGCGGATTGCGCCCGCGCAAGTGTTGGACTTCCTGCACGATTTGGCGCGCCGTGCAAGACCGTTTGCCGAAAAAGATTTGGCGCAGGTGCGCGCATTCGCCGCCGAAAAACTCGGCCTGCCGGACATTCAATCGTGGGATTTGGCCTATGCCGGCGAAAAACTGCGCGAGGCGCAATGCCGTTTTCCGAAACCGAAGTGAAAAATATTTTCCGGTCGGCAAAGTGCTGTCGGGACTGTTCGCGCAGATTGAGCCAGTTATACGGCGTGCGCTTTACGGAGAAAAAGTGCCCGTGTGGCATGAAGACGTGCGCTATTTTCGAGCTGGAAAAAGACGGCGAAACCATCGGCGCGGTGTATATGGATTTGTATGCGCGCGAAGGCAAACGCAGCGGCGCATGGATGAACGATTACCGCGGCCGCCGCCGTTTTCCTGTCGGGCGACAAGGCAGGACAAAAGTGCAAACGCCGACGGCCTATTTGGTGTGCAATTCCGCCGCCCGTGGCCCGGCAAAAGAAGCGCGCTTGACGCGACGAAATCATCACGCTGTTCCACGAGAAATGGGACGGCCTGCACCACCTGCTCACGCGCGTGGACGAGATTGGGCGTGAGCGGCATCAGCAACGTGGAGATGGGACGCGGTGGAGCTGCCCAGCCAGTTCATGGAAAATTTCGTGGAGAATTCGACGTGTTGCGCGGCATGTCGGCGCATGAGGAAACGGGCGAAGCGCTGCCGCAGCCTGTTCGCCAAAAATGCTGGCGGCCAAAAACTTCCAGCGCAGCATGTTCTTGGTGCGGCAGATGGGTTTGCGCTGTTCGATATGTCGATATACAGCGAAAAGCGGCGAAAGCAGCCTGCACCGCTGGGCGGAAACGTTGCAGCGCGTGCGCAAGGAAGTGGCCGTGGTGCAGCCGCCCGAATACAACCGCTTTGCCAACAGCTTCGGGCATATTTTTGCCGGCGGCTATTCGGCGGGCTATTACAGCTATGCGTGGGCGGAAGTGTTGAGCGCGGACGCTTGTGCCGCGTTTGAAGAAAGCGGCGACGGAAAGCCACCGGCGTGAAATTCTGGAACGGATTTTGGCCGTCGGCGGCAGCCTGCAGCGCGGCGGAGTCGTTCAAAAGCATTCCGCGGCGCGCGCGCCGGCGTTGACGCGTTGTTGCGCCATTCGGGTTTTACGGCGGCTAGTGTTTTATCCACGATAGGCAGTTGAGCTTCACGGCCGGTTTCGCGCATCTGTGCGCCGTGCCGAAAGCCCGTCAAAGGCGGCCATCTTCATCCTAATTTCGCCTGCCGAATGCAAAAAGCAGCCTGCACTTCTGTTGTTCAAAGTGCAGGCTGCTTTTTAATCGAAGACCAATCATGTTCTCTTTCAATCGCCCGCGTGATACCGCGCAAGTGGCATGACCAGTTTTGCATTGCGCCATTTTCACGCGGATGGTGTAGTGTGCCGCTGCTGGACGGTGAGAATTTAAACAAAGGATAGGTGTCGTCCAAGTGGTCTTCGCGCACCACGCGGCCGTTGTGCAGCAATTCCATATCCACGTTTTCGCAGCTGGAAGGCGCGCAGTCGGTGTAGATGGCATAAACGCCGCCTTCGCGCAGGCTTACAGAGTGGGTGGTGGACTTGCCGGTGCCCAAAGCGCGCTGTGCGGTAGAACACTTCGGCGGCACGGTTATTCGGATTGCCGGTCGACATATTCAGGTTGCCTTTGCGCTCTTGCCAAGGGGCTGTGCAGGCGGCAGGTTGGGGTTGGACAATGTGCCTGCGTCAGATTCGCAAATGCAGGTGCGCTCAATACCGGCATGCAAAGCCAAGGTGGCCGTGTGTCAGTTTCATCGTATATCCTTCTGTATGTTTCGATGGGTTTTAAAAACAGATTGCCGGCAAAAAGCTGCCATCTTGCGCAATTTATCGGCAATGCAGGCATTATCATAACAAAAATATGCTCGTGCCGTGTAGGAAAATATGACGCAAAAGCAGCCTGCACTTCCGTTTTCAAAGTGCAGGCTGCTGTATATGCTTTTATCCGATTAGCGGTCATTTTAATGACTTGCGTGTGGTACGTACAAGATGTGTGGCCCGGTTTGCATTGCTCCATTTTCACGCGGATGGTGTACGCGCCGCTTCGGCAGGGCGTGTAGGGTGAACAAAGGCAGCGTGTCAGGCAATGTGTCTTCTTCCACAACGCGGCCGTTGTGCAGCAATGCCATGTCCACGTTTTCACAGCCGATTGGCGCACAGTCGGTAAAGAAGCGGTACATTTGGTTGGCTTCAGGTTCACGGTGTAGTTCGCCGTTTTGCCGGTGCCCAAGCTGGCCGGTGCGGTAGAACACTTCGGGGCGCGGTTGTTGCCGTTACCCGTGGTCACTTCCAAATTGGCTTTGCGCTCTTGCGCCGAATATTCGGCCGGCAGGTTGGGATTGCTCAATGCGCCGACAGACGATGGGGACGATGCGCGGCTGTCTTCCGGCTCTTCTGCCTGTTTCACCACCTGAACGTGGTAATCGCAGCTGCTGGCCGCGCATTCGCTCATGATGGTGCGGATTGTGTAATTGCCGGTTTCTTCGGGCGTAACATGGAATAATCGGAATGTATCGGTTCCGTATCTTGCCGCAACACCTTGCCGTTATGCAGCCCTGCATGTCAAATTCGAACATTGGTTATCTCTATCGCTAATCGGCGAAACACGCCATACCTGCTGGCCTTTTTCCATTTGGACTGTGTATTCCGCCGTTTTGCCGGCCGCCAAAGATGCGCGTTTGGATAAAGCTGCTTCCGCGCTCTGATCAGCTACGGGACAATTCCAAATTTTTCGCGCGTTCGTTATCATCGGCAAATGCAGGAGTGCTCAAGGCGGGCAGCAAAAACCAATGCGGCCAGGTGTGTCAGTTTCATTATGTCATCCTTAATCTATGTTATGGGAGAGGTGATCGAAATGCGGCAAAATAGCGGTAAATGCGACCATATTGCACCGATTTATCGAATATTTCCGATTATCATAACAAAAATATAATTAGGGGCGTGTAGCGGAAAATATTGAGTAAATTGAATACATTGCCATGTTAAAGCAGCCTGCACTTCCGTTTTCAAAGTGCAGGGCTGCTTTTATTCATCGTTCAGACGATTAGTCGTTTCTTTTAATGACTTGCGTGATGGTACGCGCAAGAGGCATAGCCAGGTTTGCATTGCGCCATTTTCAGCGCGGATGGTGTACGCGCCGCTGCGCGATGGGGTGATGTGGAACAAAGGATACGTGTCGTCCATATGGTCTTCACGAACCACGCGGCCGTTGTGCAGCAATTCCATATCCACGTTTTTCGCAGCTGGAAGGCGCGCAGTCGGTGTAAATCGCCATAGCTTCGGTTCGCCTGCAAATTGACAGTGTGGTTTGCGGATTTACCGGTTGCCAAAGCTGCCTGTGCGGTAGAACACTTCGGCAGAACGGTTATTCGGATTGCCCGTTACCATATTCAAGTTGCCTTTGCGCTCTTGTGCCAAGAATTTCCTGGGCGGCAAGTCGGGGTTGGACAATGTAGCCTGCCGGTCGAGCCGGAAGATGACGGACTTTCTTCTTTCACCGCTTGAACGTGGTAATCACAGCTGTCAGCCGCGCATTCGCTCATGATGGTGCGGATGGTATAGTCGCCGGTTTCGGTTGGTGTAACGGTCAGCAAAGGGAATGTATCAGGTTCCGTATCTTGACGCAGCTCTCGCCGTTATACAGCCACTGCATATCAAATTCGTACATTGGTTGTCGCTATCGCAGTCGGCGCCTAAACCATAGTGCTGGCCTGCTTCCATGCGAGACAGTGTATTCCGCCGTTTTGCCGGCACCCATCGATGCGCGTTTGTAAAACACTTCCGCGCTTTGATCGGCATGCGACAAACCCAAGTTTTTCGCGCGTTCGCTATCATCGGCAAATGCAGAGGCGCTCAATGCAGGCAGTAAAACCAATGCAGCCAAGTGTGTCAGTTTCATCATTATCCTTTATATATGGTCAGGTTGAACAGTTAGCATGAAAAGTGCCTAATCTCACATGCCGCTCCAATTTATTGGCAACTTTTGCATTATCATAACAAAATTTTTAAAAACCGTTCCAGGTAAAAGCAGGCAATTTGAAACGAACCGGTTTCAGGCGCAAAAATCGGCATGAAAATACCGAATCCACAGCAAAACAGGCCGTTTGGAGACATACGCCAAACAGCCTGAATTTATAATATTTGTCAGCTATTTCCAAAGGCCTAGATCCACAATACCCAGCACCTGCTTCTGCTCGCTGTCAACAACACCGCCATATCCACCGAAGGGCTTTCATTGGCAGACATGTATCCGCCTGTGGTGGCAGCTAATTCTTTAGCCACTTGTTCTGCCAGAGTGTATTGGCTCAGCTCATCCAGCCCGTGTTTGCGCTCAACGACACCGCCCAGCCGTCATTCAGCGGCTGATAAAATCCGCCATCATGGACGAGGAAACGCCTTCCTGCATTTTCCAGCATGGTTCGCTGGTTTCTGTTCCGCCGCATCTTTATGCGGGCACACCGACACCCGTGCGGCGCAAATAAAGGATTGGATTGATATTTCCGGCAAAATCGCTTTTATCCGTGGCGCGCACCACCGAATCCGCCTGCACCACTTCAAAGCGCAATTTATCAAACGCGATATACACCGGCCTGCTCACGGCAATGCTGTGCGCCACCGTATAAATAAGACCGCCAATTGCCCGCTGCAATCACGCTCAAATCAAACTGGTGTTTTTCTCTTTGCTGCTGGCTACCAATAAGTAAGCAGAGGGACCCAACACACATCAATGCAGCATCATCAAAAAGATGTGCGTTACACCGCTCGCAGCGGAGCGGGATACCACCCCAAAATACCAGGCCAATACCGATTAAAAGCCACTGGTACCGAAATCAGCAAAATGGACGCCTGCCGCCTTAATCTCAAATTTCATCATGCCGGCCATTATCGCGTAACGATGGTCAATTTGAGTTTTGGCAGAGAAGTGAGCAGCGGTTACTGCCCTACCGTGCCGCTGCAACGCTCACATAATAATTTGGTGGTTGTTTGGATTAGGATGTGGTGTAATCTCCACATTTTACCACTATTGGCACCTGTAGCCGAACATGTAACAGTAATCACGCCAGTATCCGGCGCAATCATGCCGCCACCAGCAGACGTTTCACCTGCAACTCGGCTGCCACATTTATAATGGGACTACCAGCTGGAAATCGCCCCGTTTGCATAGTACACACACCAAGATCAGTTTTCAAGCCTTCCGTAGTTTAATGCTTCCGAAGCTTGAGCGCGGGCAACATAATCCTGATAAGCCGGCAGACGGCATGGCCGCTAAATGCCAATGATAGCAATCGCAATCATCAGATTCAATCAGGTAAAGCCTTTTGGCTGGGGCGCGCCGTTTTACTGTATTAAACATTTCTTCATCACCTTTTAACATAGAAAGCTTTTGCCAAGCGAGGGGTTTCCATTAAATCGCTATATTATTGCTGGCAGCTAGTTGGCAGACGTTTGGGTTTAGAAGACCGGCACGAGTCCAGCGTAGCGATTTGGCTACAAATAGATAGTACCACGCAGCCAGCCCAAAGTTTCTGAGTCAAGGTCTTCGTTTCACCGTTGGTAGCGCCTGTTTTAAATGCTGCAGAAATCACACCGTTGGCACCCAAAACGTCACCGGCATCGAAGTATTTACCATCAAAAGCGGCCTGCGAACACACCAGGAGCATCGGTGGTAGTCCGGCCAAACGTTGCGGTCAGCGTAGCAAGTGGCGATATCGGTTGCAGACCGAAGTGGCTTTCAAACCTTCGGTAGCCTGAGACGTGCAGTGTAGTCTTGGTACGCAGGCAGAGCGATAGCGCCAAAATACCGATAATTGCGATTACGATCATCAACTCGATCAGGGTGAAACCTTTTTGCATTGTTTTCATGGTATATCTCCAAAAAGAAAATGTGTTGTTTAAAAATAAAAGGATTAAAAAGTAAGCTTTTACAAAGCAGCTTTGTGTAGAACAACACAACATCGTTGCGATTCACTTAGTTTTGTTTCACGCTGTGTTGCGTCGCCTCTTGCCTTACTGGGTATGCAGTCGGCGTGCCACCGATGAGTGATTTTTATAATATATTGTTTTTTAATGAAATTTAAAAATGCCTAATTTTGTCAGTGCTATTTTTGGGGCATTTTGGCCGCTGGACTGACGTCGTCGGATTTTTGTCTGGATTATTTCTCCGATTTCGAATATGGTTCAAAAAGCAGCCTGCACCTTATATATATAGGGGAGTACAGGCTGCTTTTCTGTCTCAATCCCTGACTTTCCTTACCCCGTTTTGTGATTCTCATGACCGACTCCCAGCCCTGCTCCTTGACCGATGGCTCGTCCTATCTTTACCGCGCGTTTTACGCCCACTGACCCACCTGACCGCGCCCGACGCGCTTTCCACGAATGCGGTATACGGCGTATGAATATGCTACTGCGCGCGCCGCCTGCGTGCCGAGCAGCCACAGTTCTGCGCCTGCGTGTTCGATGCCAAAACTTCCGCCACGAGCTGTTTGAAGACTACAAAAGCCACGCGGCCGCCATGCCCGACGACTTGCGCCCGCAGGCGGACATGCTGCCCGAACTGGTCGAGCTGATGGGCTGGAAGGTGCTGAAAGTCCCCAAGTGGAGGCGGACGACGTGATTAGCGCATTGGCTGTGCAGGCTGCCGCGCAAGATGAACGTGGTCATTTCACGGGCGATAAAGACATGGCGCAACTGGTCGGCGAACACATCACGCTGGTCAATACCGCGAAAAACGAAAACGCTCGACGGCGAGGGCGTATCAGAAATTCGGCGTGCGCCCCGGACCAAATCCGCGATTTTCTGGCGCTGATGGGCGACAAAGGTGGACAACGTGACCGGGCGTGGAAAAATGCGGCGAAAAACAGCCGCCAAATGGCTGGCGGAATACGGCTCGCTCGACAACGCATCGTGCGGCAGGCCGACAGCTTCAAAGCGCAAAAATCGGCGAAAACCTGCGTGCCGCGCGCGCCCAACTGCCGCTGTCCTACGAGTGTGGTAACGATTAAAACCGATGTGGATTTGTCCGCCGAACTGCCCAACAGCATGGACGACCTGCGGCGCAAAGCCCCGATTGGGCGCAACTGGTGCCGCATTTCCGCCAGCTGGGCTTCAAAACATGGCTGAAAAGAGCTGAGAACCAATCGGCGCAGGAACGTAAACGGATTTGTTTGCCGACTCGGGCGCGAAAAACCGTTCAAAAGCAGCCTGCGCTTCCCGAAATGCGGCGAACGCAGCATTGCGCGCGCGCCCAGAACGGCTGGACTATCAGACCGTTACACACCCGCGACACAACTGGCCGCCCTTATCGAACGCTTGGCGCACAGCAGCGTCATCGGGCTGGACACGAAACCACCTCGCTCGAACCGATGAAGAGCGCAGCTGGTCGGCGTCAGCATTGCCTTCGGCTGCAGGCGATGCGGCGTATATCCCCGTTGCCCCACATTTGCCGCAGCAGCTGGATTGGGCGGACATTAAAAAGCAGCCTGCAGCCGTTTTCTGGAAAACCCGCAGCTGGGCAAAATCGGCCAGAATATGAAATACGACCAACACGTTTTCGCCAACCGGCATTGCCCTGCAAACGTATTACGGGCGATGCGATGCTGGCTTCGTATATTGGTAAAGCCACTTGGGGCACGGGCTGGACAGATTGTCCGAACGCTGGCTGCAACTGCCCACCATCACCTACGAAAGCCTGTGCGGCAAAGGCGCGAAGCAAATCCCGTTTGCCGACGTGCCGCTGGACAAAAGGCGGCCGAATATGCCTGCCAAGACGCTGATTTTGCCTCCGCATCCGAGCAGCATTTGCGCACGCAGATGGACGACAAGCAGCTAGCCGCGTATCAGGAACTGGAACTGCCGTGGCGCAGGTGCTGTCTGCCATGGAACGCAACGGCGTGTTCATCGACAGCAACGAGCTGGCGCAGCAGAGCGCGCAGCTGGGCAAAAAGTAGTGGCAGCTGGAAAAGCGAAGCGTTTGCATTGGCCGGCAAGCCGTTCAACCTCAATTCGCCCAAGCAGTTGCAGGATATTTTTTGTTCAACCAGATGGGGCTGCCCACCAAAGGCATTAAAAACCGCCGGCGGCAGCTATTCCACTGATGAAAGCGTGCTGGAAAAACTGGCGGACGATTTTCCCGCTGCCCAAACTGATTTTTGCAGCACCGCAGCCTGGCCAAACTCAAATCGACCTATACCGACAAGCTGCCCGAAATGATTCTGCCGCCACCGGCCGCGTACACCAATTACGCGCAGGCCGTGGCGATTACCGAGACGGCTGGCCAGCAACAGTCCGAACCTGCAAAACATCCCCATCCGCACCGAACAAGGCCGCCGCGTGCGCCGCGCGTTCTGCGCACCCGAAGAGGCAGATGATGGTGTCGGCCGACTATTCGCAAATCGAATTGCGGATTATGGCGCACCTTTCAGGCGACCCGACCTTGCAGGCTGCTTTTCCAAAACAACGAGACGTGCACCGCCGCACCGCCGCCGAAGTCTTTCGGCGTGCCGCCCGGACACATCACCTCAGAACAGCGCCGCTACGCCGAAAACCATCAATTTCGGCCTGATTTACGGCGCTGAGCAGCTTCGGGCTGGCCAAAAGCCCTCAGCATTGACAATATGTCGGCGGAAATGTTCATCAAACGCTATCTTCGCGCGCTACACGGGCGTGGCGGAATACATGGAGCGGACGAAAGAGCAGGCGCGCGGTTTGGGCATGTGGAAACCCCTGTTCGGCCGCCGCCTGTATCTGCCCGACATCCACGGCAGCGCCATCCGCCGTGCCGCCGCCGAACGCGCCGCCATTAGCGCACCCATGCAGGCACCGCATCCGATCTCATCAAACGCGCCATGATTAAAGTGCAGGCTGCTTTGGCTGCTGAACAATCGTCCGCCCAACTGGTCATGCAGGTGCACGACGAACTGGTGCTGCAAGTGCCGGAAGATGAATTGGCGCACATCAAAGCACAGCTGCCACAATGGATGTCCGATGTCGGCGAAGGCGTACTGGCCGTGCCGTTGCTGGCGGAAGTCGGCGGGGAAAAATTGGGACGATGCGCATTAAACGGTTGCTGTTGATGAAAGCAGCCTGCACTTTAATATTTCCAAAGTGCAGGCTGCTTTTATACGATATCTAGAGATCAAGGATAACTACGGCAATTCTTATCCGCGCGCGCTGGATTGGCAAAATATTCCGTCTCTGCACGTCGAACTGCTTTCTTCGCACAGCAAAACGTCAAGTCCTGATTCATCACCAAAGACACGCGGTTCCTGATCTTATCCAAAGCCACCGCTTTAAGTGAATACTGCCCATCGTGAGTAGCGCCTCTCGCGCACCTTGTGGACGAATACAAAAATCATCGTTACGCTTGAACGGGCAACGCCGCCCACTTTCGCGATGTTTGCCGGTAATGGCCATGCGCCGCGATGCCTTTCCCATGCCTGCGCATTGTCTAACATCAGTGCTGCACCTGGCTAAGGCGGGATTTACGAATATAGGAACGATAACTTGGATACGCAATCACCGCTAATATCGTTATGACCACCACGGCAATCGTAATCTCTTGCAAAGTCATACCCTTTTTATGGCTTTTATGTATCATCATAACAATGTCCGATAATCATTGACCATCTAAAAAGCAGCCTGCACTGCCCACCCATAAAAACAGGATATTTGACTTACCTATTTGCAGATATTATCAAATACCCTGTCCATCACAATCGTCTCGATTAAACGCTACGTGCTTTCTCTACCAACTCTTTAACCACCCAGGCTTTGGTTTTAGACAATGGGCGTGATTCTTCAATCACTACCACGTCGCAATGCCATACTGGTTTTACTCATCATGAGCATGAATTTTAGTAGAGCGGCGAACAATCTTACCGTACAAAGGATGTTTTACTTTACGCTCAACCAACACAGTAACGGTTTTGTCCATTTTTGTCGCTAACTGCTTTGCCTTGCAAAGTACGAACGGTTTTCTCAGTGCTCATTACTTATTACCTTTTTCAGCGATGACGGTTTTTCACACGAGCAATATCGCGGCGCACTTGCCAATCTCACTGGTTTACCCAGCTGACCAGTAGCGTGCTGCATACGCAGACCGAATTGTTGTTTCAGCAAATCAGCAAAACTTCATTCGGTTGCTCACTGACTTTTCTCTCAATTCATTGGCTTTCATTATTTACCCACCTGTCTTGTTACGAATGTAGTTGCAAGCGGCAGTTTAGCAGCAGCCAAAGCAAATGCTTCGCGTGCCAAAGACTCTGCCACACCATCCATTTTCATACAACACTTTACCAGGTTGAATTTCAGCAACGCGGTATTCTACGGAACCTTTACCGCCACCCATACGGACTTGGATAGGGCTTGGCTGTAATCGGTTTATCCGAGGATACACGAATCATACGACCACCACGTTTAATATGGCGAGTCATTGCACGACGTGCTGCCTCGATTTGACGGGCAGTCAAACGACCACGCGCTACAGCTTTCAAGCCAAAATCACCGAAGCTTACTGTGTTGCCACGAGTTGCCACGCCAGTATTACGGCCTTTGTGCTGTTTGCGTATTTCAGTCTAGTTGGTTGCAGCATTTCGACCACCCTTTCTGTGATTGCGACGATTCTCACGTTCTGCAGGCTGTGCCTGAACCTGACCCATCCCGCCTTTATACACCCAAACTTTCAAGCCGATGATGCCATATGTGGTCAAGGCTTCGCTGGTAGCATAATCAACATCAGCACGCAATGTATGCAGAGGCACACGGCCTTCGCGATACCATTCGCTACGCGCAATATCCGCACCGTTCAAACGGCCGGAAGTCATGATTTTGACACCTTTTGCACCGGCACGCATCGCATTTTGCATAGCGTTTCATCGCACGGCGGAACTGTACACGTTTTTCCAACTGC
>BNJS01001555.1_pt1 | contig 70957 bp, 90 predicted proteins | sample 8540461 | NCBI WGS metagenome assembly BNJS01 (sample SAMD00202454, study PRJDB9452) | human saliva metagenome | isolation source: human saliva | place: Japan
AACTTGAAAAATCCTCTTTCCAAAAAAAGGAAAGAGGATTTTTACTCCTACAAGTAATTATTTCTTTGCTCATAGGTAATAAAGAAATTTAGTCAAAATATCCAGTGAAATCTACAATTTTGGAACAACATCTCCCTTAACCTAGACGCCTTGGTATAACAAAAATTTTTAATATTTGTGATTATTTTGAACATGGAATACTCTTCCCAAATACTCTACCTCAAAAGGATAGGACACATGTATTACAACAATTTGCTATAATACGAAACTCATTTCAACCCTCATCCAAAATTCCATTTTCAGACGGCCTTTGTCTGTTTATAAGGCCGTCTGAAATGTTTTCCGTCCATCCTCTTCTACCGAACCATGATTCCATCTGATTTCATTGACGAGCTTTTGTCCAAAGTCGATATTGTCGATATTATCGACGAGCAGGTTCCGCTGAAGAAAGGCGGGGCGAACTATATGGCCTGCTGTCCGTTTCACAAAGAAAAGACGCCGTCGTTTTCGGTCAGCCCGACCAAGCAGTTTTACCATTGCTTCAGTTGCGGGGCGCATGGTTCGGCGATTGGTTTTGTGATGGAACATCAGGGACTGTCGTTTCCGGAGGCGGTGCAGTTTTTGGCTGATCGCGTCGGCATGACGGTGCCTAAAGTTCGCGGGCAGGAAGACAACCCCGAAATCCGTGCCGAACGTAAGAAAAAACAGCAGACTTTGGAAGAAACAACAGCGGCAGCAGCGGATTTTTATGCGCAACAGTTGAAATTCAATCCGGCAGCGAAGGCTTATTTGGACAAACGCGGCTTGAGTGCGGAAGTCATCGCACATTATGGTTTGGGCTATGCGCCTGACGGTTGGCAGCCTTTGGCACAAGTGTTCCAACCCTATCCTAATACTGCATTGGTGGATACGGGCATGGTCATTGACAACGAAGGCAAACATTACGACCGCTTTCGCCATCGGATTATGTTCCCTATCCGTAATCCGCGTGGGCAGGTTATCGGCTTTGGCGGCCGCGTGTTGGACGACTCGAAACCCAAATACCTGAACTCTCCCGATACGCCGTTGTTTGACAAAGGAAAAAACCTTTACGGGCTATATGAAGGGCGTGCTGCCGTAAAAGAGGCCGGACGGATTTTGGTGGTCGAAGGCTACATGGACGTGGTCGCATTGGCGCAGTTCGGCGTTGGCTACGGCGTAGCGGCTTTAGGTACGGCAACCACGGCGGAACACGTCAAAATCCTGATGCGTCAGGCCGACAGTATTTATTTTTGTTTTGATGGCGACAGCGCGGGACGTAAAGCGGCTTGGCGCGCGCTGGAAAATGCGTTACCGCAATTAAAAGACGATAAATCGCTGCATTTTTTATTCTTACCCGAAGAACACGACCCAGACAGCTACATCCGCGCCTATGGCAAGACGCAATTTGAAGATGCCTTGTTAAACCAAAGCAAGCCCCTATCCGAATACTTTTGGGAACATCTTTCAGACGGCCTCAACCTCAATACGCAAGAAGGCAAAGCAGAGTTGGTCAAAACCAGTTCTCCGCTTTTGGCTCAGATTACTGCGCCGGCCTTAGGCTATCTTCTGAAACAAAAACTCAGCGAACTGGTGGGCATTGACCCGGACAACCTCGCCCAGTTACTCGGACAAGAAGCGCCAAAGCGGCACGTCAAACAGAAAAGTTACAAACTACCGCCTATTTCTGTCAAACAACCAACCATGCTGACACTGGTTCAAAGACAGATACGCAGCCTCTTGATAAATCCGGCTTGGGCTTCATATATAGACCTGCCCGATTATCTGGCCTTTAAGTGGCGACTTTGCCTGCCTTGCCAATTTGGCCGAAACCATCAAGAATCACGATACGACTCCTGCAACCGCACAAGTGCTTGAATATATGCGCGGTTCGCCCTATGAGGAAACCGTCAATCAAATCTTTTTATCAACCCTTCACTCTGAAGAAATGGAAGGGGATAACGAAGAAGATTGCGAAAGTTTCCAAATCGGCATGAAAAAGTTGTTAAATGAATTAAAATACAGTCAAATCGAAACTTTAAAGCAAAAAAGTATTCAAACTGGTTTGACCGAAAATGAAAAAAGACTCTTGCTGTCACTTTTGACGGCAAAGCAAAACTAACCCCTCAGGCCGTCTGAACAATCTAAACACACGCTGCGAAACATGACACGCAGAACACTCCATCTGTAATATTTTCAGACGGCCTCAGAGTATTAAAGTGAAATCTGATTTCACAACAAAAAGCTCTGCTCCGCCTTCAGGTACGGCCACATCACCGTAAACCGTCGGCACCCTATCAACCTAGAGAGCAATCCATGTCTAAAAATCAAAACTACGAAGAATACCAAGACCAAGACGACAACCGTCCATTGAGTATCGAAGAGCAGCGCGCGCGTCTGCGCCAACTCATTATCATGGGTAAAGAACGCGGCTACATCACTTATTCCGAAATTAACGACGCCCTGCCCGACGATATGTCCGATGCCGAGCAAATCGACAACATCGTCAGCATGATTTCCGGCTTGGGTATCCAAGTAACCGAACAAGCCCCCGATGCTGAAGACATCCTCTTGAGCGACAACGCCGCCGCCATGACCGACGACGATGCCGTTGAAGAAGCCGAAGCAGCACTCTCCAGCGCAGATTCAGAATTCGGCCGCACTACCGACCCTGTGCGTATGTATATGCGTGAAATGGGGCAAGTCGATCTGTTGACGCGCGAAGACGAAATCATCATCGCCAAAAAAATCGAAAATGCACTGAAAAACATGGTGCAGGCAATCTCCGCCTGCCCTGGCTCGATTGCCGAAATTCTGGCGTTGATCGAGCAAGTCCGCAACGACGAAATCCGTGTGGATGAAGTCGTTGAAGCCATCATCGACCCTAATGAAGTCTTATTGAACGAATTGGGCTTGGGTCATTTGGAAAATGCTAAACCAGATGACGAAGAAGGCGAAAGCCGTTAGCGATGATGAAGATGGCGACGAGGAAGATGAAGACGACTCAGGCAGCGACTCTGAAGCCATATCCGCCGCCCATTTGGCCGAACTGAAACAAAAAGTTTTGGAACACTTCGCCTTTATCGAGAGCGAATACGGCAAAATGATCAAGCAGTTGGAAAAACACGGCAGCCAACACGCCAACTACCTGAAACACCGCGATGCCATTGCCAACAAACTGTTGGAAGTCCGTTTTGCCACACGTCAAATCGAAAACCTGAGCAGCAGCCTGCGCAGTCGCGTTGAAAACATCCGCAAACTCGAACGCGAAATCCGCGATATCTGTATCGACCGCGTCCGCATGGAACGCGACTACTTCATCAAAAACTTCCTGCCCGCCATTACTGATTTGAAATGGGTAGAAGAAGAAGTAGCCAAAGGCCGTGTATGGGCAAACGCGTTGGATCGTTTCCGCCACGCCATCCTCGAAAAACAAACCGAGCTGGCAAATATGGAAGCCGAAACCCGCATTTCCATCGAAGAGTTGAAAGAAATCAACAAAAACATGGTGTTGAGCGAAAAAGAAACCTCAGCCGCCAAACAGGAAATGATTCAGGCCAACTTGCGTTTGGTTATTTCCATTGCCAAAAAATACACCAACCGCGGCTTGCAGTTCCTTGATTTGATTCAAGAAGGCAATATCGGTCTGATGAAAGCGGTGGACAAATTCGAATACCGCCGCGGCTACAAGTTCTCGACTTACGCCACATGGTGGATCCGTCAAGCGATTACTCGTTCCATCGCCGACCAAGCGCGTACCATCCGTATTCCGGTTCACATGATTGAAACCATCAACAAAATGAACCGTATCTCGCGCCAATACCTGCAAGAAACCGGTGAAGAGCCTGATTCTGCCAAACTGGCCGAGCTGATGGAAATGCCGGAAGACAAAATCCGCAAAATCATGAAAATCGCCAAAGAGCCGATTTCCATGGAAACCCCGATTGGCGATGACGATGATTCGCACTTGGGCGACTTCATCGAGGATGCCAACAACGTTGCGCCGGCAGAAGCTGCGATGTACACCAGCCTGCACGAAGTAACCAAAGAAATCCTCGAAAGCCTGACGCCGCGCGAAGCCAAAGTTTTGCGTATGCGTTTCGGTATCGATATGAATACCGACCACACTTTGGAAGAAGTCGGCAAACAATTTGACGTAACCCGTGAACGTATCCGTCAAATCGAAGCCAAAGCCCTGCGCAAGCTGCGCCACCCGACCCGCAGCGACCGCCTCCGCAGCTTCCTCGACAGCGAAGAAAACAAATCATAAAAGCAAACCGCAGGTTGAAAAGACCTGCGGTTTTTTTATTGAATACAAAAAGGCCGTCTGAAAACCAAATCTCAAAAGATTTAATCGCTTCAGACGGCCTTAAATTTATTTTGATAATTTATTCAGCCTCAGTGGTTTTCTTTTTCGGACGGCGGCGACGACGTTTGGGTTTGCCATCAGTTGATCCACTTTGTTTCTGACGTTTGTGATCATTGGCCGCAGTCATTTGCTGGCGTGTTTCCTCATCGGCATGTTGGAAAGTTGTCCACCAAGAAGCCATCTCTTTATCAACCTCGCCAACCTCGCTACGTAAAATTAGGAAATCATAAGCGGCTCGGAAACGGGCTTGTGATAGCAGGCGATACGGGCGTGCGCCACGCATATTGTCGAATTGCGGCTGAAATTGCCAGATTTCACGCATGGTTGCAGAAAATCGTTGCGGCACGCCCCAACCTTTTTCCACCGTATCACGCATGGTGTTCATCGCATCCATCAATGCAGGGACTGATTTTTGTCCATTACTCAGATTTCGTTGCCACATAGCATTTAGTGTCGGCCACAATACCGCCGCCAATACGAAACCGACGGAAACGGACTTATCCGCACGGATACGCTCGTCAGTATTTTTCAAGGCCAACATAATCATACGTTTATCGGCCGCTTCGGCAGTTTTCAAGGCATCTAAAAGCGGATGGATGCCTTCGGGAATACCCAACTCGTTTAACCGTTTCAAACAGGCGCGGGAATGACCGGAAAACAGGATTTTCAGAATTTCATCAAAAAGACGGGCCACCGGCTCATTTTTCAGACGGCCTGCATATTCGGCAATCGGCAACGCCGTTTGCTCTTCCACTTCAAAGCCCAACTTGCCCGATAAACGTACGGCGCGAAGAATACGGACAGGATCTTCCTGATAGCGTTCGGCAGGATCGCCTATCATCACCAATTTTTTATCAGCAACATCAGCCACGCCCTGATGGAAGTCCCAAATCTCCTCTTTAATCGGGTCGTAATACAGCGCATTGCAAGTAAAGTCGCGGCGCATGGCATCTTCTTCAATGCTGCCGTAAGTATTGTCCTTCATAATACGGCCTTGCGCATTTTGCTGAACCTTATCGCCACCGCGGAACGTCGTGACTTCAATGGTTTCAGGTCCAATCATCACATGAACGATTTGGAAGCGGCGGCCGATAATGCGGCTGCGGCGGAATACTTTGCGGATTTGCTCCGGCGTGGCATCGGTTGCAATATCAAAGTCTTTGGGCTCGACCCCGAGCAACAAATCCCGAACGGCTCCACCCACAACATAAGCCTGAAAACCGGCTTCATGCAGGCGTTTGGCAATTTTCTCCGCGGCAAAGCTCAACATATCCGCGCGGATACCATGTTGCTCAAGCGGGATAATTTCCTTTTCGGGCAACGATTTGACGTGTTTTTTAGGCAACACTTTATGCAGCCATTTTTTTAACATAAGCAGCTCTTTTCACAATAAAAAAGGCCGTCTGAAACTTGTCTGGCTTAAGCCTTTGCACAATATTCTGCCGCAGAAAGGACAAAACATTGAGCAAAGGCTTCAGACGGCCTAAAAAAGACGTGCCATTATACCTTATGGAAGTTCGATTAATTAGCGTATTGGCAAAAAATATCGGCTATAATGACGGTCTGACAACGATTCAGGCAGAACATCATGTACCACTACAAATCCGAAGCTACCCAATTCCTCGACAAACTCATGGAAGACAATCCCGAAATGGAAGTGCAACGCCTCGAAAACCGCCATTTGCTGTGGGATGTTACCCTCAATCCGACAGAACAGGCCGAATTTGAAGCGGCCAAAGTCAACAAAAAACCCTACACCTACTATCAAGACTAATTCCGTATCGGCATGACGACCAACACGCACAATACCGATCCGGCATTACAACATTACCTCAACAGCATCGGTCAATCCGAACATCCCGTTTTGACCGCATTGCGCGAGCGTACCCAATCACATCGTCTGGGAAAGATGGCCATCGCCCAAGAGCAGGCAGCCATGTTGGTGTGGTTGGCCAAATTATTGAATGCCAAAAAATATTTGGAAGTTGGCGTCTTTACCGGTTACAGCAGCACCGCCATGGCGCTTGCCCTCCCCGAAGACGGCAAAATCACGGCTTGCGATATCAATGTAACCTTTACCGATATTGCCCGCGAAACATGGCAGGCAGCAGGCATAGCGCATAAAATCTCGCTTCATCTGCAACCGGCTTTGCTGACTTTGGACGATTTGATTGCGCAAGGAGAATCAGAAAAGCTACGACTTGGCACTTATCGATGCCGACAAACCACCTACGCCGAAATATTTTCGAACGCTGTTTGCAACTGGTACGAAGCGGCGGTGTGATTGCCATCGACAATATCTTGTTGGGAGGACGCGTTATGAATGAAGCTGCTGAAAATGATCCGCCCAGCTTGGATATCCTGCGCCATTTCAACCAAAATCTGCCGCACGATACACGCATTATTCCTATTACCCTGCCTGTCGGCGACGGTTTGACATTGCTACTAAAAAAATAAAACGACACAATCCGATGAAAACATTATCACATTCCCTGTTTCTTTTACCGCTTACTCTATTGGCCGCATCATGCGCCGTTTCCCATCCTCCTCAACCTGCCGACAATCCTAACTTTGTCCTGCCGGATATTCCGCGTGAGCCTTTGCATGAAAAAAGTATTCCCTATCCGCGTTTGGACGCACAAACCCAGATTGACCACTTGGGCATACAAATTGCCCGACTGGAACGCACGGTTGAAGAATTAAATCAACGCTTGCACACATTGGAACAACAACGAAACATCAAACGTCCGACTACTTCGGCTTCCAACCCCCAAAGCCCAGCGATTGGACGACCGCAAGCTGAAAATGAATTATTTGGCCAATGGTGGCGGCGTGCCGTCTGAAACAGACTCGGCTTCGCAAAACGAACTGCGCCTTTATAATCAGGCGCAAAAATACTATCAGCGTCACAACTATTCCGCCGCAGTGGCCATTTTGAAAGAGGCAGACGGCGGCAACGGTAGCGAAATTGCCCGCCGCAATATGTACCTGCTCCTGCAAAGCCAACAACGTCTGGGCAACTGCGAATCCGTTATCGAAATCGGCAACCGCTACGCCAACCGATTCCGCAACAGCCCGCAAGCTCCTGATGCGATGTACAGCATCGGCCAGTGCCAATACAAACTGCAACAAAAAGACATCGCCCGCAGCACATGGCGCAAACTGATACAAAGCTTCCCCAACAGCGAAGCGGCAAAACGCGCTTCCATCAGTCTCAAACAAAGATAAACGTTCAGACGGCCTTGTCATCCCCAAGGCCGTCTGAATATTTTTTACCCTTAATCCATTCAAGCAAAAGGAACTCCCTCATGATCCAAGTCGGCATTATTATGGGCAGCAACAGCGATTGGCCGGTGATGCAGCAGGCAGCACAATTTCTCAAAGAATTCGGCGTTGAATACGAAGCGCGTGTCGTCTCTGCACACCGTACGCCTGATTTGATGTTTGAATACGCCGAAAACCGCACGCGAACGCGGCATCAAAGCCATCATTGCCGGCGCAGGCGGCGCAGCGCATTTGCCAGGGCATGGTCGCTGCCAAAACCACGGTTCCCGTCTTGGGCGTTCCCGTTCCCAGCAAATATCTGCGCGGCGAAGACTCCCTGCTTTCGATTGTGCAAATGCCCAAAGGCGTTCCTGTTGCCACATTTGCCATTGGCGAAGCCGGTGCGGCCAATGCAGCGCTGTTTGCCATTTCACTTTTGGCCAACGAAAATCCTGAATTGGCTGAAAAACTGGCGGCTTTCCGTGCCAAACAAGAACAAACCGTTCTAGCCATGGAATTGCCCTGAAGCATAACTGACAAAGGCCGTCTGAAAGTTGTAAATGGAAACTTTGATTTCGTTTTACGATTGTTCAGACGGCCTTTTTTTCTTTTATCAAATTAAACTAATACCATGAAAACCCTAGTATTCGTCCTACTCACCACCCTGCTTTGTGCCTGCCAAAGCCCAAGCACTCCAGCTCAATCAACTGCCACCCCATCTCAACAACAAACCCAAGATACAACCGGCAATCTGATTATCTTCTATGATGCCCAAATCGGTTCTGCGCCATTGCTAAAAGCAGTGAAAACCTCCGGTGCAACTTTGGTTTACGAATACAAAAACCTGCACGGCATTGCTATTCGCCCATCTTCCAAGACCAATATTGAAGATGCCATTGCCTATTTCAAAAAAGTAAACGGCGTATTGTCTGTCGAACAAGACCGACTGCTTAAACTTCAATAAACAAACTATTTTTTGACCAAATAAAAAAGGCCGTCTGAAACGCATCACTACGATTTCAGACGGCCTTTATTTTTCAATAAATCAAATCATGCCGCTGCCTTGCGCTTTAGGCTTGGCTTGACCGAATTCCAATTTGCTCAGTGCAGACAGATAGGCTTTGGCAGTCGCTACCAACACGTCGGTATCAGCCCCTTGACCGTTGACCACACGATCGCCACGTTGCAGGCGGACAGAAGTTTCGCCTTGGCTTTCGGTACCTTGCGTCACCGCGTTGACAGAGTAAATCTGCAAGGTCGCGCCACTTTGAGCCACGCTTTCAATGGCTTTAAAGATCGCGTCAACAGGGCCGGAACCGGTAGCGGTAGCGTGTTTTTCTTCGCCGCGAATACTGAACACGATATTGGCGCGAGGCTCTTCGCCGGTTTCAGTGCTGATTTTTTGAGAGATGAATTTGTAGCTTTCAGCATTCAGGCTGCCCATTTCATCAGACACCAAAGCATGCAAGTCTTCATCAAAGATTTCGCGTTTCTTATCCGCCAGCTCTTTGAAGCGTGCGAATGCCGCATTCAACGCCTCTTCGCTTTCCAACTCGATGCCCAAATCAGCCAGCTTGGTTTTGAAAGCATTACGGCCGGACAATTTGCCCAAAGTCAGGCGGTTGGTTGACCAGCCGACTGATTCGGCAGTCATGATTTCATAGGTTTCAGGGTGTTTCAACACGCCGTCTTGGTGGATGCCTGATTCGTGCGCAAAGGCGTTTGCGCCGACTACTGCTTTGTTTGGCTGAATCGGATAGCCGGTGATAGTAGATACCAGTTTGGAAACCGGCACGATTTGCGTGGTATCGATGCCGGTTTCCAAGCCAAACAAATCATGACGCACTTTCAACGCCATCACGATTTCTTCAAGGCTGGCATTGCCTGCGCGTTCTCCCAAACCGTTGATGGTACATTCCACCTGACGCACACCTGCCTGAACAGCAGCTAATGAGTTAGCAACCGCCATACCCAAGTCATTATGGCAGTGGGTCGACCAAACTACTTTGTCGCCATTGGGAACGCTTTTGATGATGTTGCTGATACGCTCGTACCATACGGAAGGGATGGAGTAGCCGACAGTATCGGGAATGTTGATAGTAGTCGCCCCCGCTTCGATAACCGCCGTAAAGATTTGGCGAGGAAGTCCAAATCCGAACGCACGGCGTCTTCGGCGGAAAATTCCACATCATCAGTGTATTCTTTGGCAATTTTTACCGCTTTGACCGCCGCATCGATGACCTGCTGCGGCTTCATTTTCAGTTTGTGCTCCATGTGGATCGGGCTGGTGGCGATAAAAGTGTGAATACGTTTATTCGGAGCGGGGGAAACAGCTTCGCCTGCTTTGCGCACATCGTTTTCAACGGCACGCGCCAATGAGCAAACTGTAGATTTGGTAATGATTTTGGCAATCGCATTAACCGATTCAAAATCGCCCGGACTGGCTGCTGCAAAACCTGCCTCAATCACATCGACACCCATCTTTTCCAACTGACGGGCAATACGGATTTTCTCCTCTTTGGTCATGGATGCACCGGGCGACTGCTCGCCATCGCGCATGGTAGTGTCAAAAATAATTACACGATTGGTCTGTGTCATTTCTGTTCTCTCCAGAGATTCGTTTTTTTGTAAAAAAGCATTCAAATCAAGCGGTCTGCCTTGCGCTTCCGCCAAAGCGGTCAGTTTTTGCAACTGAGCCAAAGGCAGGGAACCGCGTGTACGCCATTTGTAGATAGCCGCTGTGGTCGCAGCATTTTCCGGGTCGTGCTGTTTCAGGGCTTCGGCCAGCGCGTTTACGCCGCCAAAATAGGCAACCAAACGGTCAATGTCTAATTGCATGATGTTCCTTGTCCAAATCTGATTAAGATTATTGTGTTCTGGTTTTGCATTATACTCATTTTAGACAAAACGACAATCTATTTTTATCAAAATACTGGTATAAATTTTAAAATTTGAAAAATTTTTATACATTTTGTCTAATTTAGACTATTAAAAGCTCCTCTCAAACCGAATACACCCTAAATATAGTAAACTAATCCCCTATTTCCCCGATTTGAAACACATTATGCCCCACACCATCCCAACCAACCGCTCCGACATCGAATGGCGCAACGAAAGCACACAAAAAGCCGCCCAAGCAAGCGGTTTACATCCAAGAAGCAGGTGCAACAGAAATTCTAAAAAATGCCCACGCGCAAACTGCAACTGTTTGGACTGGTGATTTTCACAATGCCAAACAAGTCTTGGCCGCAATGAAAAAACGTATCCGCAGGCCGTCTGAAAAAAAGAAAGATGCGCCTGCCGATATTCAGACGGCCTTCCACGCCCACCGTATGAAACAGGCTCAGCAAAGCCGTTTGCTCAATATGCTTGCCGTTGAAATTCAACCGAATTTTCAACTGGATAATGCACGCGCACCCGACATCTACGCCGCCCTGTACGATGTTTACGACACACCAAACGACAAACCGTTTCTCTTACCGCTGAATCAATTACTGGGTTTTATCGGTGCACACGAGTGGCACAAAAAAGGCATAGACATTCCACAGCTAGACGGAAAAATCCATGTTCCTTTCGGCGTATTCTCTCCACTGCGTGGCGAATATTTGGATTTAATCGCCCAAGCGCCACTCGCTCCCAATATTCAGACGGCCTTTGACATCGGCACCGGCTCAGGCGTTATTGCCGCTATTCTCGCCAAACGAGGCATACCCGACATCATTGCCACAGACACCAACCCCAAAGCAATTGCCTGCGCCACAGCAAACCTCGAACGCCTAGGCTTGGATAAAGCTGTCAGCATTCAATCGATTGATTTATTTCCCAGAAACTTGCGCCGACCTTATCGTCTGCAATCCGCCTTGGCTGCCGGCAAAACCGACCTCCGCTATTGAGACTGCCCTTTACGACCCCAATCATGCCATGCTGACTGCGTTCCTCAACGGCGTACGCAAGCACTTAAATCCAAACGGCGAAGCTCTGGCTGATTATTTCCGACTTGGCAGAACACTTGCATTTGCGCGATAAAGACTTTCTAAACCAATGCTTTCAGACGGCCTCGCTCAATGTAGTCGATATTTTGAAAACCAAACCGCAACACAAAAAAGCAATAGATGAATCCGATCCTTTGGCGTTTGCCAGAAACAAGGAAACTACTTATCTATACCGTTTGAAAGCGATATAAAATCAAGGCCGTCTGAACATTCAGACGGCCTTTAAGCATTTCCATAAAAGGAAACGGCATATCCGTAAAGATATGCCGTTGATGGGAGCAGGGACTGCTATATTTGGCAGTGGTTTGTGTTTTAGTCCTCTTGCGCCGCTGTTTGCAGGTAGTTTGGCAAACCAACTTTGCCAATCAATTCCTGCTGAGTTTCAAGCCAGTCGATATGTTCTTCGTTGATGTCTTTTTGTTTTTCCAACAAATCACGGCTGACGTAGTCTTGTTGTTCTTCTGCAAGAGCGATGGCTGCAACCAGAGCATCATGTTTTTCATACTCTTTTTTCAGATCGCAGGCAATGATTTCTTCGGTAGATTCACCGATCAACAGTTTACCCAACTCTTGCAGATTAGGCAGGCCTTCCAAGAACAAAATACGCTCGATCAAATCGTCTGCGGATTTCATTTCGCGGATGGACTGTTTGAAGAAGTGTTCGCCCAATTCTTCAAAGCCCCAGTTTTTCAAAATGCGGGCATGCAGGAAGTATTGGTTAATGGTAATCAGCAACAAACCTAAGTTTTTGTTCAGCTCGCGAATAACTAAGCGATCGCCTTTCATATTCAGCTCCTTATACGTTATACGCTAGATTACAATTGGCTTTGGTAGTAGTTGCCTTCGCCGACCAATTCGATCAGACGCAGTTGTTGTTCCAACCAGTGAGCGTGATCTTCTTCAGTATCTTTCAGTTGGGCAACCATCAAATCGCGAGTAACATAGTCTTGAGCTTCTTCGCACAATTTGATACCTTTTTTCAGCGCATCGCGTACTTCGTATTCAGTATTCAAGTCTGCTTTCAGACAAGAGATTACGTCAGTACCGATGTTCAGTTCGGCACGGGTCATTTTAGGAGTACCGCCCAACATCAGGATACGACGGATGAAGTCTTCGGCGTGAGTGGTTTCTTCTTCCATCTCGTGGCTCAAACGTTCGAACAGTTTGGTGTAACCCCATTCAGAGTACATGCGAGAGTGGATAAAATATTGGTCGCGAGCAGCCAACTCACCAGACAATAATTCGTTCATGTAATCAATAACTGCTTGGTTGCCTTGCATAATTCTTTCTCTTTCTTTTAAAAGTTGATAATCACGAAATGAAGATTCGTGTGTTGTTAGGGAATGAGGTAATTGTATGCACAAGTAGCACTTTTGACAAATTTTCTATTTAAAATACAAACAATTATCAAAAAATTTAACCTGTCTAAAAGGCCGTCTGAAAAATTAATCCCCTGTTTTTAATAACAATTTTTTGACATTAGTATTAAGAATCCATTGCATTATTCAAAAACATTTACATTCGTTAACCATAAATAAAAGCAAATAATCCAACAAAATCAATCAAATTTAATTATGAATTATTCTCAACTGCTTTTGCCTCATTTTTTTGAATCTTCTACTCGGTCAATACTTAGGAATCGTGCTATAATTACCAGTTATCTTTTTTTTAAGCACCTAGCTGAAACACATAAATCATCATGAAACAAATCCGCAATATTGCCATCATCGCCCACGTCGACCATGGCAAAACCACATTAGTTGACCAATTGCTGCGTCAGTCCGGTACATTCCGTTCCAACCAGCAAGTAGAAGAGCGCGTAATGGACAGCAACGATCTTGAAAAAGAGCGCGGCATTACCATTCTTGCTAAAAATACCGCCATCGAATACGAAGGCTACCACATCAACATCGTAGATACCCCGGGACACGCCGATTTTGGTGGCGAAGTGGAACGTGTATTGGGCATGGTTGACTGCGTCGTACTGTTGGTTGACGCACAAGAAGGCCCTATGCCGCAAACCCGTTTCGTGACCAAAAAAGCCTTGGCTTTGGGTCTGAAACCTATCGTTGTCATCAACAAAATCGACAAACCGTCTGCCCGTCCAAGCTGGGTTATCGACCAAACATTCGAATTGTTCGACAACTTGGGCGCAACTGACGAACAATTGGACTTCCCTATCGTCTATGCTTCCGGCCTGTCCGGCTTTGCCAAATTGGATGAAAACGACGAGAGCAGCGACATGCGTCCTCTGTTCGAGACCATTTTGAAACACACGCCTCCTCCAAGCGGTAACGCAGACGCAACGCTGCAACTTCAAATTTCCCAACTGGACTACGACAACTACACCGGCCGCCTCGGTATCGGCCGCATCCTGAACGGCCGCATCAAACCCGGCCAAGTCGTTGCCGTTATGAACCATGAAGAACAAGTTGCCCAAGGCCGTATCAACCAACTGTTAGGTTTCCAAGGCTTGGAACGCGTACCTTTGGAAGAAGCTGAAGCCGGCGACATCGTGATTATTTCCGGTATCGAAGACATCGGTATCGGCGTAACCATTACCGACAAAGACAATCCTAAAGGCTTGCCTATGTTGAGCGTGGACGAGCCGACCCTGACCATGGACTTTATGGTCAACACCTCTCCTTTGGCCGGTACGGAAGGCAAATTCGTGACTTCCCGCCAAATCCGCGACCGTCTGCAAAAAGAATTGCTGACCAACGTTGCCCTGCGTGTTGAAGATACTGCCGACGCTGATGTATTCCGCGTTTCCGGCCGTGGCGAATTGCACCTGACCATTTTGTTGGAAAACATGCGCCGCGAAGGCTTTGAATTGGCAGTCGGCAAACCGCGCGTGGTATTCCGTGAAATCAATGGCCAAAAATGCGAGCCTTACGAAAACCTGACCGTGGACGTACCGGATGAAAACCAAGGCGCCGTTATGGAAGAGCTTGGCCGTCGCCGTGGCGAATTGACCAATATGGAAAGCGACGGCAATGGCCGTACCCGTCTGGAGTATCACATTCCAGCACGAGGCCTGATCGGTTTCCAAGGCGAATTCCTGACCTTGACCCGCGGTACTGGCTTGATGAGCCACGTTTTTGACGACTACGCACCGGTTAAACCCGATATGCCCGGCCGTCACAACGGCGTACTGGTTTCTCAAGAGCAAGGTGAAGCCGTTGCTTACGCCCTGTGGAACTTGGAAGACCGCGGCCGTATGTTCGTTTCTCCAAACGACAAAGTCTACGAAGGCATGATTATCGGTATCCACAGCCGTGACAACGACTTGGTGGTAAACCCTCTGAAAGGTAAAAAACTGACCAACGTCCGTGCCAGCGGTACAGATGAAGCCGTACGCCTGACTACGCCGATCAAATTGACTTTGGAAGGTGCGGTTGAGTTCATCGACGATGATGAACTGGTTGAAATCACGCCACAATCCATCCGCCTGCGTAAACGCTACCTGAGCGAATTGGAACGTCGCCGTCATTTCAAAAAACTGGACTAATTCTGTTTGATTGATACGTTTTAAAATTAAGGCCGTCTGAAAAGTGTTTTGGAAATCTTAGATTTCATTTTTACACTTTCAGACGGCCTTTTATCATCTGTTCAAATAAAGTAAATCGGCATTTCTTCCGCTTGTTCTGCCGCTTCATCAGCGCGATCATTCTTACGATATTGTCCCGGCGATATCCCATATTGCTTTTTAAATGCCTTGCCAAAATGCGTTTCTGATTGAAAACCCACCGAGAGCGCAATCGATAAAACCGAATCCGCCGTCTGTTTCAACAATAATGCCCCCTGTTGCAAGCGGATACTGTTTACAAAGGCATGCGGGCTTGTTCCCGTCTGCTGCTTGAATACCCGCATCAACTGGGCGCGAGATAAGTTGGCAATCGCGGTCATTTTCTCGATATTCCATTCCTCTTCCGGCTTATCCACTACTGCCTGAAGTAAATTCCGCAGGCGCTTGTCCTGCCAACCATTCAGCAAACCGCTTAATTGTGCATCCCCATTTTCCTCCAAGCTGGCTCGAAGTAGAAATACCAACAACACCGAAGCCAATGCGTTCACAACCGCTACCGAGCCGGACAAAGCCTGACCGCTCTCACATTGCAACAATGCCACCAAATACTGCAAAGACGGATGGTTGATATTCAGTAAAACCGTGTCAGGCAGCCCCGCCATAATATCCGCCTGCGCTTCATATTCAAACCGCGCGCAGAAAAGATGCAAAGCCGCATCGCCTCCTGCATGACTCTGCTTGACTTTAAATGCGCCTTTTTCACTCGTCAGCACGTTGACGCCGAGATTTTCACAACTGCTGTCACTGCTCAAAGTATGCCCTACGCTGCGCGGGAAAAAAATGACATCCCCCGCACTCAGCAGCCTGGCCTCTTGCTCCCCATCAATTCGGATATAACCCGAACCGGCAGTTACGATATGTACCAAACCATTCGTACGCTTGGGCTCATGCCGCACATACCATTCCCCTCGAAACAGACATTGAACATCCACGCTGCCTTTTACCTGCGCCAATTCGACCAGCCTATCCAAAATATCCATAGTGTTTTTTACCAATAAATGAGATGTTTTGACGATTAAAATCTTCCAATTATTGCAATAATACACACACCAAACACAAACGGATAGGATTTTTTATCTTATCCACTCACATTAAGAAAGGACATATCATGTTTAAAGACTGGCCTGAACATACCGCCTTGGTAAAAAAATCATTCGGCGAACTGGGTAAAAACCATCCTAAAATGCTGCAAGCCTACGGCGCACTGGATCAAGCAGCCGCTGCCGAAGCATTGGATGCCAAAACACGCGAACTGATCGCCATTGCCGTTGCCATTACCACACGTTGCGAAAGCTGCATCAGCGTCCATGCCGCCGCTGCAGCCAAGGCAGGTGCAACCGAAAGCGAAATCGCCGGCGCATTGGCTACCGCTATCGCCCTGAACGCAGGTGCCGCTTATACCTACGCTTTGCGCGCTTTGGAAGCAGTAGAAACCCAACGCTAATCGGTTTGTAAAATCAGGCCGTCTGAAAGCCGACTCCCCTTTCAGACGGCCTGATGAAATGCTAAACTGATAAAGTTATCATATTGTTTTCTGTCTAATAGGAGATTGAACCATGAAGAAACTGCTGACCGCCGTACTTTTTGCCGCCGCTGTTGCCACTCCTTTGGCCGCTTCCGCAGCCTCTATGCCTAAAGTTGAAAAAAGCGCGGCACAACCTGCAAAAGCAAAAGGCGTTTGGATTGATGTCCGCTCTGCCGAAGAATTTAAAGAAGGCCATTTGCAAGGTGCGCTCAATATTCCGCATGACCAAATCGTTGACCGCATCAAATCCGTCAGCCCGGATAAAAACGCACCGGTAAACCTCTACTGCCGCAGCGGCCGCCGTGCAGAAGCCGCGCTGACTGAGCTGAAAAAAGCCGGCTACACCAACGTAACCAACCATGGCGGTTATGAAGACTTGGTGAAAAAAGGTTTGAAATAAATCTAGTTGATTTTAAAAAGGCCGTCTGAAACTTTTCAGACGGCCTTTATTGCCATTACAGACAGCAACTTCCAAATCTCAAACGTTTGCTGAGACCGGTTTCGTGAATTAATTGTTTGATAACCAAAATATTGGTGTTATCAGCCAAGGCGCGAATACTGTGCGCTTCCATCGGTTCAAGACGGATAACTTGCAAGCCTTCGGTTTGCAAAACTTCGTCCACAGTTTTGATTTCGGCTTTGCCGTTTAAAACCAAAAGCAAAATAATCGCATCCGCCTCATATGCCGGAATTTCATTATCCTTCTGCAGTGAAAGCTGAACAATCTCCTGATTGCCGTCTGAAGCAATCACGCCGCCCAATAAAGCTTTGGGGTCTAACTCATAATGTTTCATTATTATCCTTTCCGCCCAAACGTTGCCGATTCATGGACAATCGCTCAAGCAAACCAGTACAATACCGCCCATCTTACCGATAGACACAATATTGTCACATGAACATATTAATCTCAAACGACGATGGTTATCTTGCGCCCGGTTTGGCAGTTTTGGCAAGAGTATGTGCAGAATTTGCCAATGTCAGGGTGGTTGCGCCCGAACGCGATCGCAGCGGCGTCAGCAATTCCCTGACTTTAGACCGTCCTTTACAACTGAAACAGGCGGAAAACGGGTTTTTACTATGTGAATGGCACACCCACCGACTGCATTCATGTCGGCCAGCATGCCCTTGCCGATTTCAAACCCGACTTAGTCTTGTCCGGCATTAACAACGGCGCAAACATGGGCGACGATACGCTTTATTCCGGTACGGTTGCCGCCGCGACGGAAGCCTACCTGATGGGCATTCCCTGCCATTGCTTTCTCGCTTGCCGACTCCAGCGGCCGTTATTGGGAAACCGCAGAAAAAGCCGCTTGGATACTGCTTTCCTACTTTCTCAAACGTCCTATTTCCGAACCCATCTTATGGAACATCAATATCCCTGCCGTCGCACCTGAGGATATCCAAGGCATAAAAATTACACGGCTCGGCCGTCGTCATCATGAACAAAGCATTGTTCCCATGTATAATCCACGTGGCGAACAAATTTATTGGATTGGGCCGGTCGGCGATGTTTCCGACAGCGAAGAAGGTACCGACTTTGGCGAATGCGCGTCCGGCTTCATCACGATTACCCCCCTGCAAGTCGATTTGACTGCCTACGGACAAATGGAGCAAACCGCTTCCTTTTGGTCAGAAATCCCTGCGCCTTAACAGTCCCTAACAGCCGAACACTTGAGAAACAAGCATATTTTTATTATGATATGCTCCGATGAGAACAATTACCCGAATACGAAAGTCATTAACATGTTGAAAAAAAGTGTATCTTATGCCGGATCGGCAGCTTTGGTTTTATTACTTGCAGCCTGTGCCAGCCAACAACCGGCTCCTGTAGTCGTCGGCACACAAAGCGGTGGTTCAACAACAGGCTCTACCGCTGACAATCCTTACGGTGCAGCGCCTTACAATACCAACACCAGCCCAGCGGCAGATGCTCCATACACTCCGCCGGCAAGTACACCTGCTCCAACGTACAACAGCGGCAGCACCGGCACTTACACGCCATCTTATGCGCCTGTTGATATTAATGCAGCGACACATACTGTTGTTCGTGGTGATACCGTTTACAACATCTCCAAACGCTACAACATTACCCAAGACAATCTGCGTGCATGGAATAACTTGGCCGACAACACCATCAGCATTGGTCAAACCCTGCGCGTGAAACCTGAAGGCTACGTTGCACCTGCAGCTTCTGCAAGCAAACCTTCTACTCCAACAACGACAACCACTGCTCCGGCTCCAAGCACTCCTGCCAATACACCAACCGTGTCTACCGGCAGCAGCCGCAACGTCAGCGGCATCACATGGCAGCGTCCGACTACCGGTAACGTTATCGCCAACTTCGGCGGCAGCAACAAAGGCGTGGATATCGCCGGTACGCAAGGCCAGCCTGTTGTTGCAGCGGCAGACGGTAAAGTCGTTTACGCAGGCTCAGGCTTGCGCGGTTACGGCAACTTGGTCATCATCCAACATAACTCCTCATTCTTGAGCGCATACGGCCACAACCAACGCCTGCTGGTTAATGAAAACCAAACCGTTAAACGCGGTCAAACCATTGCGCACATGGGTAATACCGATGCATCTCGTACCCAGTTGCACTTTGAAATCCGTCAAAACGGCAAACCGGTCAATCCGGCAAATTATGTTGCCTTCTAAGCTGATTCAAGCAACCTAATTTCAATTCAATCCCTGCCTAAATGTCATTTAGGTAGGGATTGTTTGTACCGGTTTCCCATGAAATTCCATCTTCCCCTTCTTTATACCCTGCTATTGGGCGGTTGCGCCGCGTTTTTGCCATCATTGGACGAACGCACTCAAAGCAGTTATCTTGACATACCTGCAACGCCGCGGCTGGACAGCGCATTAGGCATTCCTTCTACATCCTCCAAGACCGATGTTTCCCATATCTATCTGCTGAACGATGCCCATGAAGCCTTTGTCGCCCGTACCGCCCTGATTGAATCCGCCGACCATACCCTCGATTTGCAATACTATATCTGGCACAACGACATCTCTGGCAAGCTTCTGTTCAACCTGATTCATCGCGCGGCCGAACGCGGCGTCCGTGTGCGTTTGCTTCTGGACGACAACAACACCAACGGCATGGATGATCTCCTGCTGGCACTCGACAATCATCCCAATATCGAAGTCCGTCTATTTAATCCCTTTATTTTCAGAAAATGGCGTGCACTCGGCTACGTTGCCGACTTTCCGCGACTTAACCGCCGAATGCACAACAAATCGTTTACCGCCGACAACCGTGCCACCATTTTGGGCGGACGCAATATCGGCGACGAATATTTTAAGGTTAACGACGATACCATCTTTGCCGACCTCGATATCCTCGCCACAGGCCGCGTAGTAACCGAAGTTTCCCAAGACTTCGACCGCTATTGGGCAAGCCATTCCGCCTACAACGCGACCAGCATCATCAAACGGGGAAACCTGCAAAAAGGATTGGCAGAGCTCGATTACACCGATCAAGATAAAAACCAAACGCTCATCCGCTACCGTCAAAGCATCGAACACTCCAACCTCTATCAAAAAATGCAGAGCAACCTTATGGAGTGGCAAAGCGTCAGCACACGCCTAATCAGCGATGACCCGGCCAAAGGCTTAGACCGCGACCGGCACAAACCGCCTATTTCCGAACGCCTGCAAGATGCTCTCAAGCAACCTGAAAAAAGCGTTTACCTTGTCTCCCCTTATTTTGTACCCACAAAATCAGGCGTTAAGGCCATAGAAAAGCTGATTCACAACGGCGTGGACGTTACCGTCCTGACCAACTCCCTCCAGGCGACCGACGTTGCCGCCGTCCATTCCGGCTACGTCAAATACCGCAAGCCCTTGCTTAAAGCCGGGGTCAAACTATACGAACTCCAGCCCAACCACGCCGTTCCGACCTCCAAAGACCGCGGCTTGACCGGTAGCTCCGCCACCAGCTTGCATGCCAAAACATTCATCGTGGACGAGAAACGCATTTTCATTGGCTCCTTCAACCTCGACCCACGCTCCGCACGCCTCAATACCGAAATGGGCGTCGTCATCGAAAGCCCCGAAATCGCAGGCCAAATGCAGCGCACCCTCGTAACGACTACCCCAAGCTACGCCTATCAGGTAACGCTTGGCAATTACAACAAACTATACTGGTATGACCCAAGCGAAAAACGAACTTACGCACACGAGCCCGAAGCCAAGTTCTGGAAACGGATGACTTCAAATCCTGTCCATCCTGCCCATAGAAGGATTATTATAGAGGCCGTCTGAAAACATAAATCATGCGGCCGGAGGAATTCATCATGTCTCGACTCATCTGCAAAACCCTATTTGTTTGTACCGCCTGCCTATTGTTGGCCTCTTGCGGCACCACCGGCAAACACAAATCCCACAAGCCGCAAACAACCGCCAGAAAAGTCCAACCTGTCCGCATTTCCCATATCGACCGCACACAAGGTTCGCAGGAATTGATGCTTCACAGCATGGGTCTGATCGGCACGCCCTACAAATGGGGCGGCAGCACCACAGCCACAGGCTTTGACTGCAGCGGCATGATTCAATTCGTCTATAAAAACGCCCTCAACGTCAATCTGCCACGCACCGCACGCGATATGGCCGCAGCCAGCCGAAAAATTCCCGACGGCAAATTGAAAGCCGGCGATCTTGTCTTCTTCAATACCGGCGGCGCACACAAATACTCCCATGTCGGCCTCTACATCGGCAATGGCGAATTTATCCACGCCCCCAGCAGCGGTAAAACCATCAAAACCGAAAAACTTTCCACTCCGTTCTACGCAAAAAACTATTTGGGCGCACATACTTTTTTTACTGAATAAATCAAGGCCGTCTGAAAGGTATCGCAATATCATTGATACCTTTCAATCTATTGCTGATGAGTGGAGCTTGATTACAAGATAAGCCCATGCAAAAATTTACCCATAATAAAACAACAGAAAAATAACAATTAGTTTCAACAACTTAAATCATCTTCCGCCCTGTCATTTTACAAATACGAAACCATCAAGGATATATCATGCACACAGAATCCGTTCTAACCCTCCTCAAAACACTGCAAAACCAAATCTGCGCCGCGCTGGAGCAGGAAGATGGCGAAGCCAAATTTGTGCATGAAGCATGGACGGGGAAACTGGGCATCGGCGAAACCCGCGTATTGAAAAACGGCGCAGTATTCGAGCAGGCAGGTGTGAATTTTTCGCATGTAAAAGGAACCCAAATGCCGGCTTCTGCTACGGCCCATCGTCCGGAATTGGCAGGCGCGGCGTTTGAAGCCATGGGTGTGTCGCTGGTCATTCATCCGAAAAATCCTTATATTCCTACCAGCCATGCCAATGTGCGCTTTTTTATTGCCTATCCTGAAAATGCCGAGCCGGTTTGGTGGTTTGGCGGCGGCTTTGATTTGACGCCGTTTTATCCTTTTGAAAAAGATATCGTGCATTGGCACACAGTGGCGCGGGACGTATGCGCGCCATTTGGCGAATCGGTTTATCCTGAATTCAAACAATGGTGTGACGAATATTTCTATTTGAAACACCGTAACGAAACACGCGGCGTGGGCGGCCTGTTTTTTGACGATTTAAACCGCTGGGATTTCGATACCTGCTTGAATTTTATCAAGGCAGTCGGGGAAGGCTATATCGCAGCGTATCTGCCGATTGTGGCAAAACGCAAAAACACGCCTTATGGAGAACGTGAACGCGATTTCCAACTCTACCGTCGCGGACGCTATGTCGAATTTAACTTGGTTTGGGACAGAGGCACGCTGTTCGGCCTGCAAAGCGGCGGCCGTACGGAAAGCATTTTGATGTCCATGCCGCCTTTGGTACGCTTCGAATATCAATATGCGCCGGAAGAAGGTTCTCCAGAAGCCGCATTAAATCAATTTTTGGTAGCGCGAGACTGGCTGAAAGAATTCGGAAAATAATATCCGTTTGCAATACAGGCCGTCTGAAAAGCTGTTTTTAACCATAAATACTGCTTTTTCAGACGGCCTTTGCTTCAATTGCTTTGAATTTGCATACCTTTGCCTATTGCGCTGTTTCATCTCTATAGAGTTTTTGAGACAATGCGCCCATATAAAAATCACCTCACAAACCACACTAAAAAGGAATAATCGGTGAAACGCATTTTCTTATTTATCGCAACCAATATCGCAGTTCTGGTTGTCATCCGTGTTATTTGGCCATCTTGGGCATCAACAGTACCGACCAAGTCGGCAGCCTGTTGGCTTATTCCGCAGTCGTCGGCTTCAGCGGCTCGATTGTCTCCCTGCTGATGTCGAAAACCATTGCCAAACATTCGGTTGGCGCCGTCGTCATCGACCAACCCCAAAGCGAAGAAGAAGCTTGGCTGTTGGCAACTGTTGAAGCGCAAGCCCGCCAATGGAATCTGAAAACGCCGGAAGTAGCCATTTACGACTCTCCCGAGCCTAACGCCTTTGCAACCGGCGCGACCAAAAACAGCTCGCTCGTCGCTGTCAGCACCGGCCTGCTCGACCACATGACCCGCGATGAAGTCGAAGCCGTTTTGGCTCATGAAATGGCGCACGTCGGCAACGGCGATATGGTAACGCTGACGCTGATTCAAGGTGTTGTGAATACTTTTGTCGTCTTCTTGGCGCGTATCGTTTCCAGCATGGTGGCGCGCAACAATGACGGCAGCACTTCGCAAGGTACATATTTCATGGTCAGCATGGTATTGCAGATCGTATTCGGCTTCCTCGCCAGCATCATTGTGATGTGGTTCAGCCGCCAACGCGAATACCGCGCCGATGCGGGCGCTGCAAAACTGGTGGGCGCGCCGAAAATGATTGCCGCCCTGCAACGCTTAAAAGGCAGCACCAGCGATCTGCCGCAAACCATGACCGCAATGGGCATTGCCAGCGAAGCCAAAGATTCTTGGTTCAGTACCCATCCTTCTTTGGACAACCGCATCAACCGTTTGAAAAACCGCTAATCGAAAAACATCAAGGCCGTCTGAAACATCCATTTCAGACGGCCTTTTTTTATTTCTTCATCAAAGCCCGTTTGATGATAATCATCCAGTCTTTTTTATCCAACAGCGGGCGCTGGTTAAACACGTCATATTTGCAACCGTCCAGCTTCTGCAAAATCAACTGGCCGCCGACAATAATCATGCGCAGCTCAAAACCGATTCGTCCTTTGAGGGTTTTGCCCAACGGCGAGCCTGCCTTCAGCATTTGAAAAGCACGTTGGCACTCGTGCGCCATCAGTCGTTGAAAGCGAAGTCGGCTTTGCCGGCCGCAATCTGCTCTTCACTGACTTTGAACTTCTGCAAATCTTCCTGAGGGATGTACACGCGCCCTTTCTGCCAATCTACCGCCACGTCCTGCCAGAAATTAATCAGCTGCAAGGCAGTGCAAATGCCGTCGCTTTGCGCCATACTCACTTCATCGGTTTGCCCGTACAAATGCAGCATAATGCGCCCCACCGGATTGGCGGACAAGCGGCAATAGGCAATCAATTCGCCAAAGTTTTCATAACGGGTTTTGACCACATCCTGACTGAACGCCGCCAGCAGATCGTAAAACGGCTGCAACGGCAATTGAAACGGCACAATCGCTTCGTTATATAAACGCTGCATCAATGCCGTTTGCGGTTTCCCGCCTTGTGCAATGCGGTCTAACTCTGCCTTCAGTTCGTCCAGTTGGCGCAGGCGTTCGGCTGCTTCGGCATTGCCTTCGTCGGCAATATCGTCCGTCGTCCGTGCAAAAGCGTAAACGGCGTGAACCGGCTTGCGCAAACGGCGCGGCAGCACAATGGAGCCGACAGGGAAGTTTTCGTAATGATTGACTGACATGGGAAATCCGAAAATTTAAAATAAAGTGTTTTTGCTGACAGGCCGTCTGAAATTCAGACGGCCTTACGTTTGGCCGCAAAGAAATCTTGCAATACGCTTTGGCATTCTTCTGCCAATATACCGCCCAAAATTGCGGTATGCTTGTTCAGACGTTTGTCGGCAAACAAATCGACCACACTGCCTGCCGCGCCGGTTTTGGCTTCGGCCGCACCATAAATCACGCGCCCGATCCGCGCCTGTATCAAGGCAGATGCGCACATGGAGCAAGGCTCTAATGTGATGTATACGTCGCAATCTTCCAAACGGTAGTTTTGCAAGGCTTTGCCGGCAGCAGCAAGCGCGTTAATTTCGGCATGGTGGCTGACATTGTGGTCGCCAATGCAGGTATTGTGTGCCGCTGCGATTGCCTTGCCTTGATATACGATGACCGCGCCAACGGGCACTTCGCCCAATGCCGCCGATTGTCTGGCCTGTTCTATCGCCAGCCGCATAAAGGCTTCCATATCGCTTTGCGAAGGGAAAACGGCAACAGGCGGATGGTTTTTTAATGCCTCGCCCAGCTCCGTCTTTCTCTCCTCGGAAATATGCCGGACATCCACACCTGAAAACCAGCGCATCCAGTTGCCACAAGGTGCTTTTGGTTACGGTCAAACCCAGACGCTTTTCAGCAATAGAAATGCGCGGACTGCGCCAATTTCCTGTAAATCTTCCCAGTGTACAAATACCCAATTCTTTTAGCGCGGCCAATGTTTTAGGGGCAAGTGGTGGCGTGGTCAGCATGGATTATTCCTGAAAATGCTGACGCGCCAAGGCTAAGGCCGTCTGAACATAATCGCTGTCTGCGTAAGGATCTAACGTGTGCGCCAAAGGAATTTTTCCGCAACCAGGTCAACTGGCGTTTGGCAAGCTGGCGCGTGGCGACAATGCCTTTTTCGACAAAGGTGTCATAATCGGTTTCGCCTTCGAGATAATCCCAAAGCCTGACGGTAGCCCACGCAGCGCATAGACGGCATATCGGCATGCAGCTGCGGATAATCGCGGCGTAAGGCGTGCATTTCATCGAGGAAAACCGTGTTCCAGCATACTTAAAAAGCGTTTTTCGATTTGCTGGTGTAACAAATGACGGTCTTCAGGGAATAAGGGCAACCGTGCATAAATCCAATAAAGGCGCAGCCTGCTTCTGCTCTGTGAAATGTTCGCTCAAAGGCTTGCCGGTCAAAAGATAGACTTCCAAAGCGCGCTCAATACGCTGGCTGTCATTGGCTTTCAGACGGCCTGCCGTAATCGGGTCAACTTCCTGCAAACGGCGATACAGACCTGCCAGACCGTGTTCGTTTTTTTCCACCTGAAGCTGTGCGCGCACTGCCGCATCCGCGCTGGGCAAATCGTTCAAACCTTCCGTCAGCGCGTGGAAATACATCATCGTGCCGCCGACAATCAGCGGATAGCGACCGCGCGCATGTATTTCGTTCACCAAGCGCACGCAGTCGCCGACAAAATCCGCCGCGCTGTAACTTTCCAGCGGCGAGATAATATCAATCAAATGATGCGGTACGGCGGCAAGCTCTTCGGCAGTCGGCTTGGCCGTGCCGATGTCCATGCCGCGATACACCAGCGCGGAATCCAAACTGATAATTTCCACCGGCAACGATTGGGCAATATTTAAAGCCAGTGCGGTTTTACCGCCGGCGGTCGGGCCAAGTACGGCGAAGGCTTTGGGCGCGTTCATAAGAAAACGGAAAAATTAAAAATGCGATTATAGCAAACCCGGGCAAACCATATTTCAGGCCGTCTGAAACATTTGCTCTACATTATCAAAAGCGTTACACTTGCTGCGCCGTTTCAGACGGCCTTTTATATTGATTTCAAACCTGCTGCTGCCGTCATTGCGCCGGCAGTCAAGCCGTCAGCGACACTGCGTCGCTGTAAACACGAAAGAACACACTATGACCGTATCTCCCGTAGCCTTGCGCCGTCAAACCGAGCGCAAGCCGCATCCGACTGCGCGTTATTGGAAAAAATGCGATGTCGAGGCTTTGTTTGGACTGCCTTTCCTCGACCTCGTTTTCCAAGCCGCCGAAATCCACCGCCAAAACTTCAACCCGCGCGAAATCCAACTCTCCACCCTGCTCTCCATCAAAACCGGCGGCTGCCCCGAAGACTGCGCCTACTGCCCGCAATCGGCACACCACAACACCAATCTGGGCAAAGAGCAGATGATGGATGTGGACGAAATCGTCGAAAAAGCCAAAATTGCCCAATCGCGCGGCGCCAGCCGTTTCTGCATGGGCGCGGCATGGCGCGGCCCCAAACCCAAAGACGTGGCTGTCGTTTCCGAAATCATCAGCGCGGTGAAAGGCTTGGGCATGGAAGTGTGCGGCACCTTCGGCATGCTCGAGGACGGCATGGCTGAAGACTTCAAAAAAGCCGGTTTGGACTACTACAACCACAACCTCGACACCGACCCCGAACGCTACAACGACATCATTCACACGCGAAAACACGAAGACCGCATGGATACTTTGGGCAAAGTCCGCAATGCCGGTTTGAAAGTCTGCTGCGGCGGTATTGTCGGCATGAATGAAACCCGCGCCGAACGCGCAGGCCTGATTGCCAGCCTTGCCAACCTCGATCCGCAACCCGAAAGCGTGCCGATTAACCAGTTGGTCAAAGTAGAAGGCACGCCGCTGGCCGATGCCGAAGATTTGGACTGGACGGAATTTGTCCGCACCATCGCCGTCGCGCGCATTACCATGCCGCACAGCTACGTCCGCCTCTCCGCAGGCCGCAGCAATATGCCTGAATCCATGCAGGCCATGTGTTTCATGGCTGGTGCAAACTCGATTTTCTACGGCGACAAGCTGCTGACTACGGGCAATCCGGACGAAGACGGCGACCGCCTGCTGATGGAAAAATTGAATTTGTATCCGCTGCGCTTTGAATTGGAAGAAGAATACAAAGCCGCTCAGGAAACGCCCTAAAATCAAAGTCGACTATTAACCGCCATCATAAAAGGCCGTCTGAAACTTTTTCAGACGGCCTTTTATCATGACTCAACATGAAAACTTTCAATCTTCCGTATCCATTCTTCCTTTTCCGCCTCGCTCAAAAACGAAGCGCGGAACGAATTGGCGCACAAGTTTTTGATTTCTTCCGCACTCAAATCCAAAGCCTCGGCAAGCGCTTCAAAATTGCGGTTCATATAGCCGCCGAAAATATGCCGGATCATCGGAATTGACGGTTACCAACACGCCGCGTTGCAACATACGGCGCAAATTGTGTTTTCGCCATCTCCGGAACACCTTTTAATTTCAAATTGCTCAACGGGCAAACGGTCAACGGCATTTGCTCTGCAATCAAACGCGCCATCAAGGCCTCATCTTCTTCCGCCCGTACGCCATGATCGATACGGCGGACATGCAGCAAATCCAAAGCCTCGTAAACATATTCCGGCGGTCCTTCTTCTCCGGCATGGGCCACCGTCAACAAACCTTCCGCCCGCGCCTGCTCAAACACGCGCTCAAACTTGGACGGCGGATGCCCCAGCTCGCTCGAATCCAAGCCTACGCCGATGATGTGTTCTTTATAAGGCAAAGCCTGATTTAAGGTTTCAAATGCGCTTTCTTCCGACAAATGCCGCAGGAAACACATAATCAAACGCGTACTTATGCCCCATTGCTGCCCGGCTTCACGACAGGCGCGGACAATGCCGTTAATCAGGGTTTCAAACGCCACGCCACGCGCAGTATGGGTTTGCGGATCGAAAAATATTTCCGTATGCACGACATTGTCTTCGCGGCAACGCTCAAGATACGCGCGGGTCAAATCGTAAAAATCCGCCTCGTGCAACAATACACCGGCACCGGCATAATAAATATCCAAAAACGACTGCAAATTGTGAAAATCATAAGCCTGCCGTACCGCATCGACATTTTCATAAGGAATCGCTATGTGGTTGCGCTTGGCGATTTCAAACATCAACTCCGGCTCGAACGTCCCTTCGATATGGACGTGCAGCTCGGCTTTGGGCAGGGCTTGAATAAATTGTTTGATATTCATATTTTCTCTGATTTTCGGTTTATATTTAAATATTGAAGGCCGTCTGAAACTTTCAGACGGCCTTTGACCATTTATCTGTTAAAAACCATTTTCCATCATGATTTCGCCGGGGTATGCGGTTGCGGTGCATGGCGTAGCCCAAATCCATCAGGGCTTGGAAAGTGTCTTTGACCATTGCCGGATTGCCGCAGACCATAAAGCGCGTATCGGCCTTTGGTGAACTTGAAGCCGACTTTTTCTTCCAAGCCGCCATTCTTCAGCAATTCGGGAATCCGTTTGCCGCTCAATGCGCCTTCCATTTCCTCACGCGTAGTAACCGGAACAAAAGTGAATTTATGGAAATATTCTTCAATCAGCGGATGCTCTTTCAAATCGGCAAGGCGCTGGTTGAAAATCAACTCGTCGGCGTAAGAGACGGAATGCGCCAAACCAAACGGTCGAAACGCTGCCAGATTTCAGGCTGCTCGATAATGGAGAGGAAAGGCGCAATGCCGGAACCCGTGCAGAGCATGACCAAATCTTTGCCGTCGGGGAAACGCTCGGGCAAGAGGAAACCGGTAGCCGTTTTATCCAGCAAAATAGTATCGCCCTCTTTCATCGCGGCAAAACGCGCCGACATCGGACCGCCTTCGATTAACACCGCGAAATACTCAAGCGTATCGGCGTATTCGGCAGACACGACAGAATACGCGCGCCAAATAAAGCCCTCGCCGTCACGGAAACCAAGGCGCGAAAACTGCCCTGCCGAAAAACGGTAGGACTCGGGACGGCTGATGGCAAAAGTCATCAGCTTAGGCGTATGGTGTTTGATCCACAAAACTTTTTCTTCGGTAAACTTGGCTTCTGGAGAAGCTGCCATAATAGGTTTCCTTGATATTCGGTATCAGTTTCAAATAGGGCTTATTATAAAGATTCAAAAGGCCGTCTGAAATATTTATTTTCAGACGGCCTTTAAGATTATTCACGACGCAAACGGATACTTATACCTTTTTGTTCCAAAATCAAATCGTTACCGTCAAAACGATAGTTCCATACGCTTTGTTTGCGCAAAAACGCATCTTCCAGCTTCATGTCTTCACACAGCATCATGCTTACCGCAATATGTCCAAAATCAATTTTGTCCGAACCAATCGTATTGGCTTGGAACATCATACCGTTACACCCCATCTTGCCATACGCCTTAGGCATCTTGCTCAAATCCAGATAGGCATCAGTACCGGCCAAATCTTTTTCGGTGAATTTATTGAAAGAAACCACACGCCATTTGGCGGCTAGAGTCGGTTGCGCCGTTTGTTGAGTTTGTACCTGCGATTTAGAGGCTTGTTCAGGCTGAGATACTGAAGGAGATGTACAAGCTGCCAAAACTACCATACTCATCAATGCACCGAATAATGTTTTCATATCTATTCCTTATGTATTACTAAAGGCCGTCTGAAAAAACATTCACTTTCAGACGGCCTTTAAGCCTTATTTACAAAGTCGTATCCAATGCTTTGGAAATATCGTTCCAAATATCGTCCACATCTTCAATACCGACAGAGAAACGCAGCAGGCCGACTTTGATGCCCATTTCCATTTTCACATCATGCGGCACGCCGCTGTGGGACTGGGAATAGCAATGGTTGACCAGACTTTCCACGCCGCCGAGGCTGGAAGCCATTTTGACCAGTTTCATGTTTTTAATCACGCTATTGGCCGCTTCACGCGTATCGTTTTTGAGATAAACCGTAACTACGCCGCCGATGCCTTTGGGCATTTGTGCTTGGGCGAGTTCGTAATGTTCGTGAGACGGCAGGCCTGGATAGAACACTTTTTCAATGGCAGGATGAGCTTCCAAACGACGCGCAATTTCGAGTGCGTTTTGGCAATGGGCGTTCATGCGCAGAGCCAGCGTTTTGATACCGCGCAACACCAGCCAGCAGTCCATCGGGCCTGCTATCGCGCCGGTATGCACCATCATGTCGTGCAAAGGCTGCGCCAGTTCTTTGGTTTTGGCAACGACTACGCCCATTAGTACGTCGGAATGGCCGCACAAATATTTGGTAGCGGAGTGGAACACAAAATCGCAACCCATATCCAACGGCTGTTGCAGATATGGAGTGGCAAAGGTGTTGTCGATACCCACCAGCGCACCGGCTGCTTTGGCTTTCGCAGCAAGCGCTTTGATGTCTACCAAGCGCAAAAGCGGGATTGGACGGGCGTTTCCAGCCAAACCAGTTTGACATTGTGCGCTTTGAGCAGCTCGTCCAAATTATCCGGATTGCCCAAATCGGCAAAAACAACGTTCACACCCCATTTTTGATAAACATCGACCAATAAATCATAAGCGCCGCCGTAAATATCGGCGACCGCAACAATGGTATCGCCCGGGCGCAAAAAAGTACGCCACACGGCATCAATCCCCGCCATACCGCTGGAAAACGCAAAGCCGGCCGCACCGTGCTCCAAATCGGCAACAGTATCTTCCAATACCTGACGGGTCGGGTTGCTCAGGCGCGAGTAGCGGTAAGGCACATTTTCGCCAATCTCGTGCAACGCAAACATACTGTTTTGATAAATCGGCGGCATCAGCGCGCGGTTGTGTTCGTCGCAATCGTAGCTGGAATGAATGGCTTTCGTGGCGAATTTCATTTGGTCTCTGCCTATATAGATGTGAATAATCGAAGATTTATCACTATCTGAAAAATAGAAACAATCAATGCAGGCGGATAAAGCAAGTGATATAATCTCGCATTTGCAAATCGGCCGACACGAGCCGATTCCCTCCACACGCATCTCAACAATCCTATCATGAAGGACATACCACGCATGAACGCCATTGCAGACGTGCAATCCAGCCGCGATTTACGCAACCTGCCGATTAATCAGGTCGGCATCAAAGACCTGCGCTTTCCAATCTCGCTCAAAAGTAAAGAAGGCGAACAATCCACCGTCGCCCGCCTGACCATGACGGTTTTCCTGCCTGCCGACCAAAAAGGCACGCATATGTCGCGCTTTGTCGCCCTGATGGAAAAACAAACCGATGCTTTGGATTTCGATACGCTGCACAAGCTGACCGCCGATATGGTTGCCCTGTTGGATTCGCATTCCGGCAAAATCAGCGTTTCCTTCCCGTTTTTCCGCAAGAAAGTGCGCCTGTCTCCGGCATCCAATCGTTGCTTGACTATGATGTTACCCTGACCGGCGAAATCAAAAACGGTACATACAGCCACAGTCTGAAAGTGATGGTTCCGGTTACTTCATTGTGTCCGTGTTCCAAAGAAATTTCCCAATACGGCGCGCACAACCAACGTTCGCATGTGACCGTCAGCCTGATTGCAAACGCGGATGTAGGCATTGAAGAAATCATCGATTACGTCGAAGCGCAAGCAAGCTGCCAGCTCTACGGTTTGCTCAAACGCCCTGACGAGAAGTATGTAACGGAAAAAGCATACGAAAATCCGAAGTTTGTCGAAGATATGGTTCGCGATGTAGCCACTGCGCTGATTGCCGACAAACGCATTGAATCTTTCGTCGTCGAAAGCGAAAACTTCGAATCAATACACAACCATTCCGCTTACGCTTATATCGCTTATCCTTAAAAGCCGAGCCGAATAGAAACAAAGGCCGTCTGAAAGTTTCAGACGGCCTTTGCATAGATTGAACGATAACATGAGACTATCGGTCATATATGGGCAACCCTATTTCGATATAATTCAAAAGCATTAGATTTCTCTCGCAATATTTAACATAAATTAAGCCGCTTGTTTTTTCCATCATTTATAATGACGGTTCCTCAACGGCATCTCCGTAGATACTATGAAAAAATTCCTTTATTTCCTCATTGCATTTTTAGGCTTGAGCAGCTTCGCATTCGCAGTAGATGCCAATGATTTGCTGCCTCCAGAGCAAGCCTTTGTGCCTCAAGTCAATGTAACCGATCAAGGCATCAGCGTGCAGTTCAAAATCGCTGACGGCTACTATATGTACCAGTCCAAAATCGTTGCAGCGACCAATCCTGACAAAGTCTTGGCCGAACCAAAATTCAGCAAAGGCGAAGAAAAAGAAGATGAATTCTTCGGCAAACAAACGGTTTACCACCATACCGCACAGGTTGACCTGCCTTACAAACAAGCCGCGCCGCAATACAAACTGACGCTGACTTATCAAGGCTGTGCCGAAGTGGGTGTGTGTTATCCGCCGGTGGACACCGAGTTTGACGTAAAAGGCAACGGGGTTTACCAGCCGCAAAGCGACGAGCCGGTTTCTGCCAAAGACCGCTTTTTGCAACCGTCCGCCTCTTCAGACGGCCAAATGCCCACGCAACCCAGTACAAACAATCCCGACAGCAGCCGCTTCAAGCTCTCTTGGGATACTTTAAACGCCAACCTGTTGGCGTTTTTTGTCGCAGGTTTGGGCTTAAGCTTTACTGCCTGTATGTATCCGCTCCTGCCGATTGTTTCCAGCATTGTCGTGGGCGATAAAAAAGCCGGCAAAGGCCGCGCGTTCACCTTGTCTATGGTGTATGTACAAGGCTTGGCATTGACCTATACCTTGGTCGGCGTGATTGCCGGTTTGACCGGCGCGCTGTTGACCGTATGGCTGCAACAACCGTGGGTCGTACTTGCCGCCGCCGCGCTGATGGTGGTACTGGCGCTGTCCATGTTCGGCCTCTTCAATATTCAGCTGCCCAACTCCGTCCAATCCTATTTCCAAAACCAAAGCAACAAACTCTCCGGCGGCAAAATCATTTCCGTCTTCATCATGGGTATTTTGTCCGCCCTGATTGTCGGCCCTTGCGTTGCGCCTCCGCTGGCATTTGCTTTGGGCTATATCGGCCAGACCGGTGATGCCGTACTGGGCGGCCTTGCGCTCTATGTCTTGGCACTCGGCACCGGCGTGCCGCTCATCATCATCGGTACATTCGGCGGCCATATCCTGCCTAAAGCAGGCGACTGGATGAACGGCATCAAATACGCATTTGGCTTTATTTTGCTGGCCGTTGCCGTATATCTTGCCACACCGCATCTGCCTTATTTCGCAGTAGTCAGCCTCTACACCTTGCTGATGATTGTTCCTGCCCTTATGCTTTTGACGAAATCCGGCAAACAAAAAGGCCGTCTGAAAACCGTTGCCGCCGTATTGGGCTTTTTACTGCTGATTGGCGGTTCATGGTTTGGCTGGCAAAGCTTCAATAAACAAACCACCGCCCTGCACCACTTCTTAACGCTGGTTCCGCCATCCGAAGCCGGACAAGAAACCGACCACGGCAAGATGTTTACCGATGTCGGCGAACTCAAAGCCGCTATGGATGCCGCCTTGAAAGCCGACCCAAGCAAGCCCGTGCTGATTGATTTCTACGCCGACTGGTGCGTATCCTGCAAAGAAATGGCCGCCTACACGCTCAACCAACCGCAGGTACACGAAGCAGTCGATATGCAGCGCTTCTTCCAAATCGATGTAACCGCCAACACTCCTGACCATCAGGCCTTACTGAAAGAATACGGCCTCTTCGGCCCTCCGGGTGTGTTTGTTGTCCGCGCCGACGGCAGTCATAGCGAAGCCTTATTAGGCTTTGTCAAGCCCGATGCCTTCATTGAATGGTATCGCAAAAACGAGAAATAGCCGTCTATAAAAAGGCCGTCTGAAAACAGATTTTCAGACGGCCTTTTCTTATGTTCAGAAATTAAAATTCATCTTGAGGCCAATGTGTAGAACGCAAAATGCTGGAATCCACATCTTGAATATTGCGGTGACCGGTAAACGCCATGGAAATATCCATTTCTTTATACAGGATTTCCAGCGCACGGGTTACGCCTTCTTCACCATACGCACCCAAACCATACAGGAACGCCCGGCCTATCATCGTACCTTTCGCACCCAAAGCCCAAGCCTTCAAAATATCCTGACCGCTGCGGATACCGCTGTCCATCCAAACCTCGATGTCGCTGCCCACCGCGCTGACCACATCAGGCAAAGCTTTAATGGCGGACACAGTATCGTCAAGCTGACGGCCACCATGATTGGAAACGACCAATGCGTCCGCGCCGCTTTTCGCTGCTTTTTCCGCATCTTCAGGTTCCATAATGCCTTTGATAATCAGCTTGCCGCCCCACAAATCTTTAATGCGCGCCACATCGTCCCAGCTCAGGCGCGGGTCGAATTGTTCGGAAGTCCATGAAGACAGCGAAGACAAATCACCGACGTTTCGCATGACCGACGATATTGCGGAAGGTGCGGCGTTCCGTGTTCAGCATTTTCATACACCATTCGGGCTTAGTCGCCAAATTGATTAAATTGGCAATGGTCGGTTTCGGCGGCGCAGACAGGCCGTTTTTAATGTCTTTGTGGCGTTGACCCAAAACCTGCAAATCGGCAGTCAATACCAAAGCCGAACAATTGGCATCCTTCGCACGCTTAATCAGGTTTTCCATAAACTCGCGGTCGCGCATCACATAAAGCTGAAACCAAAACGGCGAGCTGGTGTTTTCAGCCACATCTTCAATCGAACAAATGGACATGGTCGACAGCGTAAACGGAATACCAAATTTTTCCGCCGCCCGCGCCGCCAAGATTTCGCCGTCGGCGTGCGCCATGCCTGTAAAACCTGTCGGCGCTATCGCCACCGGCATTTTCACATCCTGTCCGATCATTTTGGTCTCAAGACTGCGTCCCTCCATATCGACCAATACCTTTTGGCGGAAACGGATGTCTTTGAAATCCGAAGTGTTTTCGTGATAAGTGGTTCCCGTCCAAGAGCCTGAGTCAATATAGTCATAAAACATACGCGGCATTTTACGTTTGGCAACAAGGCGCAAGTCTTCGATACAGGTTATTTTGCTTAAATCACATTTCATGGTCGATTGCCTCTGTTAAGGTAAGATGGATGGTCAAGGCCGTCTGAACATTTCAAACACCTCATTCATTTTACGCCATCAAAACAACTAAATTTTAAGAATAATTTTGATAATCTATATCACTATCAATATTAAATCAAAACATTTTAACCCTGATATTTGTAGGGTTGATAGCCTTTTTTCAGACGGCCTCAAATCCAAATTACAGAAAAATAAAGAAAATATTTTCCGATTTAAAAATCAGCCAATGCCACCATTTAAACAAACAATCAAACCGAGCCGCCACATACTTGACTGAAACACTCAGATATTAGACAATTCTCCCCACTAATAAAAACGCCCCACACAGGCAACCACACCATGAGACTGACTACCAAAGGGCGATTTGCAGTAACCGCCATGATAGATTTGGCGATGAACGCGCAAACCGGCGCTGTCAAACTCAGTGCCATCAGCGAACGACAAAGCATATCGCTCTCCTACCTCGAACAATTATTCAGCAAGCTGCGCCGTGCCGGATTGGTTGAAAGCCTACGCGGCCCCGGCGGAGGCTACATCCTTGCCGCTCCCGCCGAGCAAATCAATATTGCACAAATCATCTCCGCAGCCGAAGACCGACTGGATGCCACGCAGTGCGGCAGCAAAGCAAACTGCAACCACGGCGCCCCCTGCCTGACCCACGACCTTTGGGAAAACTTAAACAAAACCATCAATGATTACCTCAGCGGCGTTACGCTGCAAAGCATCATTGAACAAAAAAACTGCAGCGACAGCAGTCATGTCGTTACCTTTACACACATTCATTAAACCGACTTGCGGCAAAGACCGCAGGCAGATGACCAAACGAAAGAGCAAACCATGACCGTCAAAACCCCCGTTTATCTCGACTACGCCGCCACCACTCCCGTTGACCGCCGCGTTGCCGAAAAAATGATTCCCTACCTGTCCGATATTTTCGGCAACCCAGCTTCTAACAGCCACAGCTTCGGTTGGGAAGCAGAAGAAGCCGTCGAGAAAAAGCACGCGCAGACATTGCCGCCCTGATTAACGCCGACTCTAAAGAAATCGTTTTTCACCAGCGGCGCAACCGAGTCCAACAACCTCGCCATCAAAGGCGCGGCGCACTTCTACAAATCTAAAGGCAACCACCTCATCACCGTAAAAACCGAGCACAAAGCCGTGCTCGACACCATGCGTGAACTCGAACGCCAAGGTTACGAAGTAACTTATCTGGACGTACAAGAAAACGGTTTGGTTGATTTAGACGTACTGAAAGCCGCCATCCGCGAAGACACCATCCTCGTTTCCGTCATGTGGGTAAACAACGAAATCGGCGTGGTTCAAGATATTCCTGCCATCGGCGAAATCTGCCGCGAACGCAAAATCATTTTCCACGTTGACGCAGCACAAGCATGCGGCAAAAGTACCCTGTCGACGTTGAAGCCGCCAAAGTTGATTTGCTGTCCATGTCCGGCCACAAAGTATACGGCCCTAAAGGCATCGGCGCCCTGTATGTACGCCGTAAACCACGCGTCCGCCTCGAAGCCCAAATGCACGGCGGCGGCCACGAACGCGGTTTCCGTTCCGGCACATTGCCGACCCACCAAATCGTCGGCATGGGCGAAGCCTTCCGCATTGCCAAAGAAGAATTGGCACAAGACACTGCGCACTACCTGAAACTGCGCGATATCTTCCTCAAAGGTATCGAAGGCATCGAAGAAGTCTACATCAACGGCGACCTCGAACACCGCGCTCCAAACAACCTGAACGTCAGCTTCAACTTCGTCGAAGGCGAAAGCCTGATTATGGCAGTGAAAGAACTCGCCGTATCCAGCGGCTCCGCCTGTACTTCCGCCAGTCTCGAGCCAAGCTACGTCCTGCGCGCGCTCGGCCGCAACGACGAATTGGCACACTCTTCCCTGCGCATCACCTTCGGCCGCATGACCACCGAAGAAGAAGTGCAATTCGCGGCAGAACTGATTAAATCCAAAATCGGCAAACTGCGCGAACTGTCTCCGCTGTGGGAAATGTTTAAAGAAGGGATTGATTTGAACTCGATTGAATGGGCGGCGCATTAATCAAGAGAAAAGGTCGTCTGAAAAATTCAAAAGACCTTTACCTTTTCAGACGACCTCATCAAGAAAAATACTAAAAATGACGATAATAAAAAATAAAATACGCCACTTACTTTCTTGTCTGATTCTATGCTCGGCCCCGCTGAGGTTTCAACTGGTGCAAAGCCGATTGGTCAACTATATTCAAATCAGTTGAAAACGGCTGCTAATTCGATAAGCGTTTGGAAAACCTGTTGGAACCATTTAGTGATGTAAGCGATAACTGGAGCGATAAAGACTCTAAATATCAAAACCTGCGTTTGAATCACCCCAATAGAGTCCAGCTGCCAAAGGCTTACCGTGATCTTGCGCACCCGCCGATGACTTTACACCGCGCGGAATTTAGTGAAGATGGAGAACAGTTCATTCTTGATCAAACCCGTTTGAAACTCAGCGGTACTTACTATGGCTTGCCTGTGGTTCATATCAGCCAGACATCCAATTAGAAACCGCAGGTTACAGCTACACCCGTTTGTTGTTGGATGTACCTTTGGAACAGGCACGCAAGGTGTTAAAAGGAAAATATCGTCCTGTTCGAAAATACAGTTTGATTTTAGAAGAATACGAAACCCTGCAAGCAAAACTAAAACCGATTAATGTTAACGTAAAACCCCAAACAATTTTAGAATGTGCCTTTATAAATGGCTGATAAAACAACTGTAATAGGCAATCAACTTAGACATTAAAAAGGACGTCTGAAACCTTAAAAAAACCTTTTCAGACGACCTAAAAACTACAATCTTCAAATTAAGGATACAAGCCCATGGACGAACAAGATCTCGACCTCGACAATCTCGACAACCTGCTCGAAGATTTTGACGGCCTTACCGTGGAAGGCGGCGTCGATTCAGAAAATGACGACGGCTGCGAAGGTGGTGCGTGCAAAATCTAAACTTCAGGCCGTCTGAATATTCGTAAACAAACCATTTACACCACTAAAAACATAAAGGAAACCACATCATGGCATACAGCGATAAAGTAATCGATCACTATGAAAACCCCCGCAACGTTGGTACTTTCGACAAAAACGACGAGTCTGTCGGTACCGGCATGGTCGGCGCACCGGCCTGCGGTGACGTAATGCGTCTGCAAATCAAAGTAAACGATGAGGGTATTATCGAAGATGCAAAATTCAAAACTTACGGTTGCGGTTCTGCCATCGCTTCTTCCAGCCTGATTACCGAGTGGGTTAAAGGCAAAAGCCTTGACGATGCACTGGCAATCAAAAACAGCGAAATTGCCGAAGAGTTGGAATTGCCTCCAGTTAAAATCCACTGCTCTATCTTGGCTGAAGATGCGGTAAAAGCAGCCGTTGCCGACTATCGTAAACGTCAGGAAAACAAATAACCCTGTTTTGTCAGATACTTAGTTTGCGGACATTAATATCTAAATCGGTTCGATAGGCACCAACTGCCATAAAAGTGCGCCTGTACCTGCAAAATCAAAGGAGGCGAAATGCCTTTTACTGATGAAGAAGTCCAATCCCTACTTGCTGTCAAAGGCATAGGTAAAACCATATTACAGCGTTTGCAGCAAATGGGGTTGGATGATGTTGCCAAGCTGGCGGCGGCAGATTTGGACGATATTTTGGAACAGGGCGCACAATTGACCGGCTCGACCTGTTGGAAAAACAGTCCGCAGGCAAAAGCTGCCATTACCGCCGCGATAGAGTGGGCAAAACAGCGTTTTCAGACGGCCTGAGCGTCAAGAGGCCGTCTGAAATAAAAAAGTAGGCAAAACAGAAAATGATTGCGAAATGAGGAAAAAAGCATGATTACCATCACAGAAAACGCAGCCAAACACATCAACGGCTACCTGACCAAACGCGGCAAAGCTTGGGCGTGCGCTTGGGTGTGAAAACCAGCGGCTGCTCGGGCATGGCATACAACCTAGAATTTGTCGATGAAGTGAACGAGGATGACCTGATTTTTGAAGAACACGGCGCGCGCGTTTATATCGACCCGAAAAGCTTGGTTTATCTAGACGGCACGCAAGTCGATTACACCAAAGAAGGTTTGCAGGAAGGCTTCAAATTTGAAAACCCAAACGTTAAAGACTCCTGCGGCTGTGGTGAGAGCTTCCACGTTTAAAATATAAAAAATGGCGGGAAAGTATCAAAACCATCTCGCCATTTTTTGGCTTCTTGCCTATTATAGCTACCCTTGCCTTTTCTTTTTCGTTCTACTTTGTGTCGGAACAAATCAGATTTGACTAAGGCTTTTAAGGCATTGTCTCGTATCTTGCCTTTATTGTGTTGCACCTTACCGGTCATATTGTTTTCCTTTCGTATAAACAGTTTCCGGATTATATCGTAAAATAATCCTCTTCTTTAGATTTTTTCCTTTAATATCATGTCTCAATACTTCGACCTCTTCCAGCTTGAGCCATCTTTCAATATTGATACCGAAGCACTCGAACAGACCTATCGAGCTTTAGCTGCCCGTTTTCATCCCGATAAATTTGCTTCCGCCTCAGCTTTTGAGCAAAACAAGCCGTCATGATGTCTTCTACAATTAATGATGCCTACCGCACATTAAAAAGCCCTATTGATCGGGCTGCTTATCTCTTGAAAAGCCAAAATATCGATGCTGATGCACCTGAACACACTTCGTTTTCACCAGAATTCCTCATGCAGCAGATGGAATGGCGGGAAACATTGATGGATGCTCAAATGGAACAAAACCATGATGCCATCCGAGCGCTGGATCAAGAAATTCAAGAAGTACAAAGCAACCTATATCAAGATTTGCAACAAGCATTTGAACAACAGGATTATGAATCAGCCGCACAATGGGTACGGCATGGACGCTTTCTTAATAAACTTCGCAATGAAATTGCTTCAATCTTATAAAGTACATATGCTGTTACATTTACCTAAGTTTTATAGCAAATAATTTTATATGTAAAACAAAAACCGTATCAGATTTATCTGATACGGTTTTCTTATATTAACTACCGATTAGCGTTTTTTACCGGTAACAGTAGCAACAGCCAGGTTTTCGTTACGTTTCAGAGAAACGCTTTCAACACCTTCTGGCAATTTGATGTCTGACAAGTGCAGAATGTCGCCGGCAACTACTGATGCACAATCCAGTTCCAAGAAAGCAGGAATGTTTGCAGGCAAAGCAACTACTTCAACAGAAGTGTTCAACAGAGATACGCGACCACCTTGCAATTTAACAGCTTGAGAGTTTTCAGCGTTAACAATGTGCAGAGGAACACGGATGCGTACAGGTTGATCAGCTTTTACAGCTTGGAAGTCGATGTGTTGAACTTCGCGACGGAATGGGTGCATTTGGAAGTCACGCACGATAACGTCTTTAGTTTCACCGTTCAAAGACAGTTTAATCAAAGCAGTATGGAAAGATTCTTTTTCCAATGCGTAGAATACAGTTTTGTGGTCTACAGCGATAGCAACAGGCTCTTGACCTTCACCGTACAGAATGCCAGGGATTTGGCCTTCGCGACGCAGGCGGCGGCTCGCACCAGTGCCTTGGGCTTCGCGAACAGAGGCTTGAATTTCGTAAGTCATGTTTAATACTCCAATTTAGATAAAATCGTCGTCATCGGCCGCGACCAGCTTAAGACGACATCGGGTTATGGCAGCAACATGCCGCCAGTCATCACATCCTCATTGAAAAGATATGAGACGGATTCTTCATTGCTGATACGGCGTACCGTTTCAGCCAGCAAACCGGCAATGGTAACTTGACGGATGCGTTCACATTTTTTAGCTGCTTCAGACAACGGAATCGTATCTGTCACAACTACTTGGTCAATTTCGGAAGAAGCAATTCGATTCACTGCTTCGCCGGAGAATACTGCATGGCTGGCGTATGCCAGTACACGATCTGCACCGCGCTCTTTCAGGGCAACAGCTGCTTTACACAAAGTATTTGCCGTATCGATCATATCATCTACGATCAAGCAAGTACGACCTTGAATATCGCCAATAATGTTCATCACTTCAGCCACGTTGGCTTTAGGACGACGTTTATCGATAATGGCCAAATCAGCATTTAAAGATTTAGCAACAGCACGTGCACGTACAACACCACCGATATCAGGGCTGACAACGGTCAGATTGTCAATACGTTGTTGTTTAATATCGTTCAACTAAAATCGGGGTAGCGTAAATATTATCTACCGGAATATCGAAGAAACCTTGAATTTGATCGGCATGCAAGTCAACAGTCAATACGCGGTCGATACCTGCTGAGTACAACATATTTGCTACTAATTTAGCAGAAATCGGCACACGGACAGAGCGAGGACGGCGATCTTGACGCGCATAGCCAAAGTAAGGAATCGCGGCAGTAATACGCCCGGCAGAAGCACGTTTGAGTGCATCGGCCATAGTCAAAATTTCCATCAGGTTGTCATTGGTTGGCGCACAGGTAGGTTGCAAAATAAACACATCGCGACCACGCACATTTTCCAACAGTTCAATGGCTACTTCGCCATCAGAGAATTTGGAAACGGTGGCTTCACCGAGTGAAATATCCAAATGTTTGACAACGCGTTGCGCCAATTCCGGATTTGCATTACCGGTAAACACCATTAAACTGTCATAAGCAGCCATATCTTCACCTGATTCTAAATTTGATTTGCGCGCAGAAAACATTACGCTTTCCCTTTGCCCTATGTCTAAGACACTAATTGCGCGATTATACGCGTAAAGACGGGTAAAAAAAAGTTTTTCAGCGTTATTTTGCTCTTAGCGTAAAAAAGCGTGTAAGAGAACTTACACGCTTTTATTTGGCTGGGGAGGAAGGATTCGAACCTTCGCATGCTGGAATCAAAATCCAGTGTCTTAACCGCTTGACGACTCCCCAATAAAGGGTGTTGGCTGGGGAGGAAGGATTCGAACCTTCGCATGCTGGAATCAAAATCCAGTGTCTTAACCGCTTGACGACTCCCCAACAAAGGGTTTGGCTGGGGAGGAAGGATTCGAACCTTCGCATGCTGGAATCAAAATCCAGTGTCTTAACCGCTTGACGACTCCCCAACTTACTAAATCATATGAAACAGCGGATGAATATCTAATCCTTCCACACAATAAGCTTCATATGATTGAGAAACCTGTTGGTAAATTGTATTTGCTTCTTGATGAGATGCACTTGCTATAAACAAACAAGCTCCAGAACCGGTCATTAATGTATAACCATATTGGGATAACTCAATATAAGCCTTCCAAACTTCAGGATATTCCTGAAACACAACCGCCTGCATATCATTTTGAAACGGCTGTAACGATTGGAAAGTCGGCATTATGCTGGGTTTGGAATCCCGTGTCAAGCCTTCATGTGCAAAAATTTTAGCTGTTGCCACATGGACAGGGGGCTTAACGATAACATACCATTGTTTAGGGACATCTATTTCAGCCAGCTTCTCGCCTACGCCTTTGGCAAAAGCACTTCTTCCAAAAATAAAAAAAGGAACATCCGCACCAAGACTTACACCTAAATCAATCAGTTGCTGCCTGCTCAAAGCCGCATTGCCACCATTGGTTTAAAACCATTAAAACTGTGGCCGCATCAGAGCTGCCGCCGCCCAATCCGCCTCCGGTCGGAATCACTTTATCCAACCAGATTTCGACGCCGTGCGGTACGCTTGCATATGGCAGTAATAATTTAGCCGCCCGATAAGTCAAGTCCTGTTCTGGCTCAAGCCCTTCGACCGGCGTATGCAGAATAATCTGCCCATCAGTACGCATTTTCAGATGAACGGTATCGTATAAGCCGATCAAACAGAAAATACTTTCCAAATTATGATAACCATCGCTCCTGCGGCCGGTAATCCTCAAATCCAAATTTAATTTGGCCGGTGCAGGAAAGGCTTGGATTTCCTCTGAAACAGACATGGCATCCTCTATTTGCGTGCTGCGCATCGGGTTTGTCCATTCTTATCCAAAGAGTGGTTTACCGTGTCGAAACACCAAGCGGATATTAAACTTGGCATTCTCAAGTTGAAGCGTTTTGGGCTGTCCCTGAACTATTTAAAGTGCGCGATATTGTCCAGTCAAACTGCTCCAGACGGCCATCAGGCAGGATTTTGTATGGCGCATTGGCAACACGTTTACCATCAGCCCAAATATGCAGATATTGAACCGGCAAAGCAAAGCCCAAAAGCTGTCTGCTCAATTCCTCAGCCGTTTCCGCCTGATAGACCTTACCCTTACTGTCTACTGCTAATACACCTTCACTGTCTTGACACAGCTGGCCAACGGTATTACCCAGCGGTGTATTAACATCAATGGTTTGAACCGCGTTCTGATAAGTCCAGTCGAAATTAGCATATGAGCCTTTGCCTTCCACTTTGACAGCCAATCGACCATCTGCGCTAAAATCCTGCACCTGCTCTGCTGCTTGCCAACTGTTTTGTTGAGGTAAATTTGGCTGCGCACAGGCAGCCAAAAGCAATAAGGCTGCAACCGATGATAATTGTTTTAAATTCATGGATATTCCTTCATAGGCCGTCTGAAATCAAACGTTTTTCAGACGGCCTTTTGGTTTTATTTGTGTTTTTGAATATGCGGTTTACTGGATGTTATACCGAATTTGGACATTGTCTCTTTTAATACTCGGAGATTGCTTCCGCGTTTCAATCCGTCATTCCAGATTTCTTTGGCCTTGTCTTGGTCGCCAAGCGTCCATAGGACTTCGCCCAAATGCGCAGCGACTTCGGCTTCAGGTTCTTTTTCATAGGCATATTGGATATACGGCAAAGCCATTTGGGCATCGCCTTTAAGATAATAAGCCCAGCCTACACTATCATTAATTGCCGCGCTTTCCGGATCCATTTGATAGGCCGTCTGAACCATTTTAAACGCCTCCTCCAAATCCTTGCCGTTTGACAACAAGGTATAGCCCAAAGCATTCCAACCGTGCGGATTATCCGGATACAGCTCTACCACACGGCGCAAATCGGCAATCGCCTTGCCTGGCTGATTCAGCTTCTCATACACCATCGAACGCTGATACAGCACATTGGCAAGCAGCTCGGGAGAAGCTTGGGTTTTCAAGGATTTTTCGGTGGAATTTACCAAGCTGTTCAAAGCGTTCAACGATTCTTGAAGATTGGTATTTTTAGACAATACAAACAAAGCCGTATTCAGCAAATCACTGGCTTCAAAATAACGTCCCTCTTTGCTCGGGCATTTTTTGTGCGCGTTGCACCAAAGCCCAAGCCTCTTTATGGTTGCCCTGTTTGGCTTCGATAGAAGCAGCCAAAATAGTTTTATCAAACGTATAAGCCGTTGCCGTTACCTTATCCAGCCATTGTTTTGCTTTGGCAAATTCTTCAGCATCATTATAAGACACCGCACCAATCAACGCCGCACGGCTGCGCTGCTCCTCCGTACCGGCTTTATAAGCCTTTTCCAGATAGCTGTTTACCGCAGAAATATTTTTCCGTCTTACTGGCTGACAATAAGGCAGCCTGAATATACAAATCAGGGTTTGGGGTTTTCTTCCAACAAAGTCTGCAAACGTTTGAATGCCTTATCATTTTGACCATGGGCGATTAAATTGGCGATGTCCAATTCCTGCCAAATCGGAGATAAGGTTTTTGGTGTCTGTCTCTTTGAAGAAGCCGTCCAGAATATCAGGATGCCGTTGCGCCATCAGCCGCAGAGTGACAAAAGTCGGCGGCAGGATTTCGTTGTCCAACTTGGCCAATCGTTGTAATGCCGCAATGGCGTGTTTCTTTTGACCGTCTTTTGCACTAAAAATTGCATCTGCAATCGCCGCTTCCGGGAAATCTTTATAATTCAGTGCCGTTTTATGCACCTGTTTGACCGCATCGCTGGTCAGATTCGGCTGTTGTGCTGCGGTTTGCGCCAAAAGCAGGAACACGCGCTTTTGCTCGTCTTCACTACCGCCGGCAATCACCTTATCTAATCCGCTCAAATTCTTATCGGCTTTGCCCAGTAGCAAATTGCGCAACCAAGTCATACGCTTTTGTGCTTCACCAGGCTCCGGCTCGATTTCTCGCCATTTTTGGTAAATGGCTTCAGCCTGTTCAAAGGCGTTTAAAGAAACCGCCATCTCCAAAGCGCGTTCGGCCACTTCGGGAGATTTGGTGCGATGCAACGTCAAAATATAAGTAAACAAAGCAGAAGCCGCATCACCCTTTTGCAGGGCCAGTTCTGAATTTAACAAAGTAAAAACCTGCGATGTGCGGTTTTGTATACCCAACAGACGTATCCGTTCCTGCTCGCGCTCTTCGGGAGAAAAACGGTCAGCACGGCTTTTCTTTTTGATAATCTTAGCCGATTCAAAAACTGTTTTTGAATCGTTGGGCGCGGCAAAAGTTTGTGTAGCAAACAACATCATGACAGCCGCAGCTGCTACTCGAATACGGGATGGGGAAAACAACATAACTATCCTTTTTGAGAACCTGCCGGCATTTTCAGACGGCCTAAGCACTTGCAAAACAGACGCAAAAGCTTTATTTATCATTCAGGCATAACTGTAACACACGCACCCTATTTTTGTTGATACGGTAACCGTAAACCTTGTGTAATCCTCATCTGCATAAAACGATCAGCATCAAAGATGAATACCGACCAACTTATCCATTTCCTAACTCAAGCTTCACACTTCAGCAGCCGTATGCAAGCAGAGCGCAATCAATTAGTTACCCCCAAAAAAACGATCAAAAGAAGCAGCCGTTTTGGTCGGCATTGTCTTGCTTGAAGGAGCGTGGCAAATTTTACTGACCAAAAGGGCTGAGACCTTAAGGCAGCACACCGGACAAATCGCCTTTGCCGGCGGCCGCAAAGATGCCCAAGACGACAGTCTAACGGCAACGGCGTTAAGAGAAGCTTATGAAGAAACCGCCATTCCGATTACCGCATGGCAGACTTTTGCGCCGCTACCCTTTTATGACACGCCCTCCGGCTACCGTGTTACGCCTGTTCCAGCAGTTTGCGTCCAGCCCGTCAACCCCAAAGCCAACCCCGATGAAGTAGCAGAAATTTTTTATCTGCCTTTGGATTTTGCCTTAAACCTGCAAAACTACACATTCCGTCAGCTTCATCACAACAATCAAACCCTCGCCCTCCCAGCCCTGCCTTTCCGACACTACGACATTTGGGGGCTGACAGCAATCATCCTATATGGACTGGCTGAACGTTATCAACAATATTGCCAAGCTTGTAAATAAGGCAAGGCCGTCTGAAAACCAATTTCAGACGGCCTTATTTAATCAATCCTCTTTATGCAGCTTCTTCATAGCATTCGACAAACTCCCCAAACCATTTCATCTCATCGCGCAGGGCAACCACTTCACCAATCACCATTAAAGCCGGACGCTCTGCTTCGGCAGCCAACACGCCCAAATCTTTCAGACGGCCTGTCCGCACGGTTTGATTCGGGTAAAGTCCCATTGGAAATTACAGCAACGGGCGTAGAAGGCTGTCTGCCATAAGCCATCAGTTTTTCCGCAATCTCAGCCGCTTTAAGCGTCCCCATATAGATCACCAGCGTTTGACGGCTTAAAGCCAAAGTCTGCCAATCGGGCTGACTGCCCTCGTGTTTGCTGTGGCCGGTTACAAATAAAGCACTTTGGGCGCAATCGCGATGGGTTAACGGAATACCGGCATAAGCAGTAGCACCCAAGCGCGGCAGTAATGCCCGGCACAATGCGGTAGGCAATCCCGGCCTGATGCAGGGTTTGCACTTCCTCCCCGCCACGCCCGAATACAAAAGGATCGCCGCCTTTCAACCTCACTACGCGCTCGCCTTTTTGAGCGTGTTCAACCAATAGACGGTTGGTTTCTTCCTGCTGGACATGGTGCGCACCGGCGCGTTTGCCCACGCTGATTTTCACCGCATCTTTACGCACCATCGCCAAAATCTCATCCGACACCAAAGCATCGTAAAACACCGTATCCGCAGCCTGTATCGCCTGCAAAGCATGTATGGTCAGCAAGCCCGGATCGCCCGGCCCTGCGCCTACCAAAACCACTTCGCCGCCAAACGGCGTTTCCCGATTCAACTGCGTTATCAATTCACGCTCTGCCGCTTCGATATTGTTTTGAGCCGCAAAAATACTGAAACGGCTGTCGAACAACTTTTCCCAGAAATAACGGCGTCGTTCGACATGATGAATAGTCTGTTTAACCTTTTCTCGCCATTTTCCGGCAATACGCGCCATCGTGCCCTGTATGCAGCGGAATCAATGTCTCAATAATCTGCCGCCATTTCCGCGCCAATACAGGCGCAGTACCGCCGCTGGATATGGCTATCTTCAACGACCCCCTATCCACCACGGCAGGCACGATAAACGAACACAAATCCGCCGTATCCACCGTATTGCATAATTTTCGCCCGTCGCTCCGCCGCTTCAAAAATACGGCGGTTAAACCCATCATCATCCGTCGCCGCAATAACGAAATACACCTCGTCCAGCATGGCTTTCTTCAAACAAGCCGCCCAGCCAAACTATTTTCCCTTCAGCCGCCCATTGCTGAAACTGCGGATTCAACGTTTCCGCAACAATACGCACGCGCGCTCCGGCAGACAACAGACTTTCCGCCTTGCGCTCGGCAACCTTGCCCGCGCCTGCCAGTAAAACAGGACGGTTTTCTCAAATCGGCAAACAGAGGATAATGGCTCATGGTCGTGCTCTTGCTTTATCAATGATTGTCCGCCGATATTAAAGGCCGTCTGAAAAAATAGGAAAGAATGGTTTCTGATTTTCTTATGGTGTTTGGTTATATACCTGCCACAACAAAATAAGTTATAGCGGCAAACACAAAACAGAAGCAGAAAATTTCAAAATAAACGATTGGAAAATGGTGTAACGATATAAAAATTCATTTTTTCACAAATAAATTGCGCCCTCTTCATTTTTCAGACGGCCTTTGCCTGCGTATAATATCGGTCTAATTTACAATTCAAACGAGCTTAGTCCAGCCATGACCGAATCCATCCGCCTGCCCGCTTCTACACTCAAGCCTTCCACCGTTGCCCTGCCCGGTTCCAAAGCATCAGCAACCGCACGCTGCTCTTGGCTGCACTCTCCGACAACGTTTGCGAAATCCATTCTTTGCTCAAATCCGACGATACCGATCGGATGCTTGAAGCACTCGACAAACTCGGCGTACCAATTGAATCTTTACCTGAAGGCCGTCTGAAAGTTCATGGCACCGGCGGCCGCTTTCCCAACCAAACCGCCGATTTGTTTTTAGGCAACGCCGGTACGGCATTCCGCCCTTTGACTGCCGCGCTTGCCGTTTTGGGTGGCGACTATCATCTGCATGGCGTACCGCGTATGCACGAACGCCCCATCGGCGATTTGGTGGACGCGTTGCGCATTGCCGGCGCGGACGTACAATATCTAGGCAATGAAAACTACCCTCCGCTTCAGATCGGCAAACGCCAAGACAACGGCGAGCGCGTTATTCCGATTAAAGGCAATGTGTCCAGCCAATTCCTGACCGCCCTGCTGATGGCTTTGCCGTTGACCGGACAAGCTTTTGAAATCCACATGGTAGGCGAGTTGATTTCCAAACCTTATATCGACATCACGCTCAAAGCTGATGGCGCAGTTTCGGTGTGGACATCATCAACGAAGACTACCGTGTATTTAAAATCCCAGCCGGTGCCAAATATCATGCGCCCGAACATTTATATGTAGAAGGCGATGCATCCAGCGCGTCTTATTTCTTGGGTGCAGGCCTGATTGCGGGTACACCCATCCGCGTGACCGGTATCGGCGCACACAGCATTCAAGGCGACGTTGCCTTTGCGCGTGAATTGGAGAAAATCGGTGCAGATGTGATTTGGGGCGAAAATTTTGTTGAAATTTCCCGCCCTGCCGAGCGCAAGATTCAGGCTTTTGATTTGGATGCCAACCATATTCCAGACGCGGCCATGACCTTGGCCATCGTCGCACTAGCCACCAAACAGCCCTGCACCCTGCGTAATATCGGCTCATGGCGCGTCAAAGAAACCGACCGTATCGCCGCCATGGCAAACGAACTGCGCAAACTGGGTGCAGAAGTCGTTGAAGAAGCCGAAGCTATTCATATTACGCCTCCCGAAACACTGACCCCTGATGCCGTCATCGATACTTACGACGACCACCGCATGGCCATGTGTTTCTCGCTGGCTTCGCTTTTGGGCGTCCCCGTCATCATCAACGACCCGAAATGTACGCATAAAACTTTCCCCAACTATTTCCAAGTTTTTGCATCATTAACCAACTGATTGATTATTCAATGTTTCAGACGGCCTGTTGCATACAAAAAACACAGGCCGTCTGAAAAATAAAAATAAAACTATACTTTTTCTTAATTTATGCGATAATAGCTAAATAAATTCTTAGCGATTCATATTTCCTTTCGGAGAGAAAACATGTCAGACGAAAAAAGCAAAGCCTTAGCCGCCGCCCTTGCCCAAATCGAAAAAAACTTCGGCAAAGGCTCCATCATGAAAATGGACGGCAGCCAACAGGAAGAAAACCTTGATGTTATTTCCACCGGCTCCCTCGGCGTGGACTTGGCACTCGGCGTTGGCGGTCTGCCCCGCGGCCGCGTGGTTGAAATTTTCGGCCCGGAATCCTCCGGTAAAACCACACTCTGTCTCGAAGCCATTGCCCAATGCCAAAAAAATGGCGGCATCTGCGCATTCATCGATGCCGAGCATGCTTTTGACCCGATTTACGCCCGCAAAACTCGGCGTAAAAGTCGAAGAACTCTATCTCTCCCAACCAGATACCGGCGAGCAGGCATTGGAAATCTGCGATACATTGGTACGCTCTGGCGGTATCGATATGGTCGTTGTCGACTCCGTAGCCGCACTTGTGCCTAAAGCCGAGATCGAAGGCGAAATGGGCGACAGCCACGTCGGCCTGCAAGCCCGCCTGATGAGCCAAAGCCCTTGCGCAAACTGACCGGCCACATCAAACGCACCAATACATTGGTTGTTTTCATTAACCAAATCCGTATGAAAATCGGCGTGATGTTCGGCAGCCCTGAAACCACGACCGGCGGTAACGCACTCAAATTCTACGCCTCCGTCCGCCTCGACATCCGCCGTACCGGTCAGATTAAAAAAGGCGATGACGTTATTGGTAACGAAACCAAAGTCAAAGTCATTAAAAACAAAGTTGCGCCTCCATTCCGTCAAGCCGAATTTGATATTCTTTACGGCGAAGGCATCAGCTGGGAAGGCGAATTGATCGACTTGGGCGTCAAACATGATATCGTTGAGAAATCCGGTGCATGGTACAGCTACAACGGCGCAAAAATCGGCCAAGGTAAAGACAATGTACGCGTTTGGCTGAAAGAAAATCCTGATATCGCCAACGAAATCGATGCCAAAATCCGTGCGGCAGTCGGTATCAATGTCGATATTACCGAAGGCAAATTAGACGATACCGACGGCGAACGTCCTGAAGAATAAGTCTGTTTGAAATTAAAGGTCAAAAAAGACCAAATAAAGGCCGTCTGAAATCCGACCATTAATCGGATTTCAGACGGCCTTTTATTCAATTCTGCTTAAAGCCCTAATACCTGAGCGTGAAACTCAATATGCGAATCGATAAAGCTGGCAATAAAGAAATAGTCATGCCCATAGCCCGGACGTACTTTATATTGGATATTGAAACCTTTTTCGCGTGCGGAGCGGACAAACGCTTCCGGTTGCAGAACGTCAGGATACAAAGCATCTTCACTGCCGACATCAATCAAAACCGGCAATTTATGCGAGGTCGTCTGAAGCAGCTCTGTACTGTCACAGCGTTTCCATGTTTCCATGTTTTGACCCAAATAAGCTGAAAACGCCTGCCTGCCACCTTCCGTATCGATAGGATGACATAAAGGCGCAAAAGCGGAAACCGCAGCATATCGGCCGGGATAGTTCAAAGCCAAATGCAGCGCGCCATGCCCACCCATACTGAAACCTACAATGCTGCGCTCTTTCGTTACCGAGAAATTATGCTCGATCAAATCAGGCAATTCTTGGCTGATATAGCTTTCCAGTTGATAATGCTGCGCCCAAGGTGCTTCAGTTGCATTAACATAAAATCCGGCACCCTGTCCAAGATAATGTTCCTCACTGTCGGCAACGTGCTGACCGCGTGGCGAGGTATCCGGAAAAACCACAATAATATTCCATTGCGCCGCAAAGCGCTGGATTCCGCTTTGTCGAACCAATTCAGAACCATCACTTTTTAATCCAGAAAGAAAATATAAAACAGGCGCAGGATAGCCTTTTAAGACTTGTGGCGGCAGATAGACATCAAATACCATGTCCGTCCGGCAGGTTTGAGAAAAGTGGTAGTAGCGTTCCTGATGCCCGTTAAACATCTTTCTGCGTTCCTGCAAATGCAATTCTGAATTTTTCATTTTATTCCTTGTAAGGAAACAGCAATAAGCAGAATGTTAGCGCAAAACCTGCCCATCGTGTTGTTGCCCCATCTTTTTAAAGCAACCAAATCTGCTTTAAACCAGGCTTGCCAATCATGCGAAATCATTACGCCGACAGCATTTAAAATCTATACACAATCTCTGTGGATAAATCTGTTGATAAGCTTTGGGTAATCGTAAAATTTTCTTTAGGAACAAACCAAGTCTTAAATTGACTAAAATTTAATCAAATAAAACATAATAAAATCAAATAGTTATATTTATAAGATTTTACTATAATCATACAGTGAAAAATTTATAGGTAAAACAAGGTTATGCGGCTTTGTGCATAAATTAGGGTTGACATCCCTAAAAATCGCCCCGAATCAAAAGTTCCGTGAAACAACGGCCGATTTCATCAGATGCCATTCAAAAGACACGCGGCCACACATTTTGCGTTACAATACGCACTTATTTTTAAGAAAGAAAAATACGCCATGAAAGCCTCCCAGTTCTTCATTTCTACCCTTAAAGAAGCCCCTGCCGAAGCCGCACTTGCCAGCCACAAGCTGATGATTCGTGCCGGCTTGATCAAGCCAACGCATCCGGTCTTTATACTTGGATGCCGATGGGTCTGCGCGTATTGCGCAAAGTTGAAAATATCGTGCGTGAAGAAATGGCCCGCGCAGGTAGCGTGGAGCTGCTGATGCCGGTGGTACAACCTGCCGAACTGTGGCAGGAATCCGGCCGCTGGGAGTTTTACGGTAAAGAACTGCTGCGCTTGAAAGACCGTCATGACCGCGATTTCTGTATGGGTCCGACTTGTGAAGAAGTCATTGCCGACATCGTGCGCAAAGAAATCAACAGCTACAAACAACTGCCGAAAAACTTTTACCACATCCAAACCAAATTCCGCGATGAAGTACGTCCGCGCTTTGGCGTGATGCGCGCGCGCGAGTTCATCATGAAAGACGCTTATTCCTTCCATGCCGACTATGCCTCGCTTCAGACGACCTATCAAGATATGTACGACGCTTACTGCCGTATCTTCACCCGTTTGGGTTTAGAATTCCGTCCTGTTGCTGCGGATACCGGCAGCATCGGAGGTACCGGCTCTCACGAATTCCAAGTATTGGCTGAAAGCGGAGAAGATGTTATTGCATATAGCGACACTTCCGATTACGCCGCCAATATCGAATTGGCACCGACTTTGCCGCTTAAAGGCGAACGCGCCGCTGCTCAGGCCGAGTTAACCAAAGTACATACGCCAAACGTTAAAACCATTGAGTCTTTGGTTGAATTCCTCAATATTCCGGTTGAACAAACCCTCAAATCCATCGTGGTTGAAGGCGAAAACGAAGGCGAACTCGTCCTGCTGCTGTTGCGCGGCGACCATGAGTTTAACGACATCAAGGCAGAAAAACTGACCAGCGTGAAATCGCCACTGACCATGGCAAGCCCTGCCGCAATTGTTGAACAGTTCGGCGCAAACGGCGGCTCTCTCGGCCCTGTCAACTTCAAAGGTAAAGTCTATGCCGATTTCGCCACCGAAAAAGGCGCAGACTGGGTGATTGGCGCGAACGAAGACGACTACCACTATACCGGCTTCAACTTCGGCCGCGATGCTGCCGAGCCTGAATTTGTCGATTTGCGCAATGTCATCGAAGGCGACATCAGCCCCGACGAACAAGGCCGTCTGAAACTGGCGCGCGGTATTGAAGTCGGCCACGTTTTCCAATTGCGCGACAAATATACCCAAGCCATGAATGTCAGCTTCTTGGACAATAACGGCAAATCCCAAATCATGGAAATGGGCTGCTACGGCATCGGTATTACCCGCGTTGTTGCTGCCGCCATCGAGCAAAACAACGACGAAAAAGGCATTGTTTGGACCAAAGCAATGGCACCGTTTGAAGTCGTTATCGTGCCGATGAACTACAAAAAATCTGAAGCTGTACGTGAAGCCGCCGACAAAATCTATGCCGAGCTTTTGGCCGCCGGTGCGGATGTATTGTTGGATGACCGCGACGAACGTGCGGGCGTATTGCTGAATGACTCCGAGCTGTTGGGTATTCCTCACCGCATCGTAATCGGAGATCGCGCCTTAAAAGAAGGCAATGTCGAATATGCCGAACGCCGTGACAATCAAGCTCAAGCCGTTGCGGTATCAGAAGTTGTCGCCAAGATTCTGGCCGCATTGAACGCTTAAGTCTTTTTCAATCATGAAAAGGCCGTCTGAAACTGATTATTTCGTTTCAGACGGCCTTTTTCTAGTTTTAATAAATAATGTTTTTTCCGTAGCTCTCTAATATTTCTTTGATTTTCAAAATGGTTTCTTTAGGAGGCGGATGTACGCCTTTTAATTTGTATTCATCGCCACACAAAGCCCATTTGTGGGCGCCCAATTCGTGATACGGCAAAAGCTCGACCATTTCGACATTCTCCATATCACCGATAAACTCGCCCAATAAATGCGCTGAACGCTCATCATCGGTGTAGCCTGGAACAACCACATAACGCACACGTGTCGGCTGATTGCGTTCGGCAAGATAGCGCGCGAATTTCAGCGTTTTGGTATTGGGAATACCGACAAGTACTTTATGAATTTCAGGATCAATTTGTTTTAAGTCGAGCATGACCAAATTGGTATGATCGAGCAAATCATCCAAAATCGAATCATAGTGCAAAGCATAGCCATTGCTGTCGAGACAGGTATGAATATCGTGTTCCCTGCAGGCCGTAAACCAATCGCGTACAAACTCATATTGCAATAATGGCTCACCGCCGGTTGCCGTTACGCCTCCGCCTGTCGCACGCAGATAATGGCGATAGGTCATGACCTGCTTCATCACAGTTGCCACATCCAATTCCTGCGCCTGCTCGGTATGCAAAATCCCAAGTATCGCGATTATGGCAATAAAGGCAACGCATCAGACAACCTTGCAAAAAGAGCACGTAGCGCAAACCCGGACCATCGACAGCGCCGCAAGATTCAATCGAATGAATAATGCCTTTGCCGTTATAGTGGCGGTGGCCAAGGTTTTTCAGTTCCGGCTCGGGGGTGATCGCAAAAGTCGTGGACATAGTGTTCGGCTCAAAATATTTTTGCTGATGTGGATTGTACGATAATAAAGGCCGTCTGAACATTTCAGACGGCCTTGGAGCTTTGTTTCAAAACAAACCAAATGCAAATTTAGCTTCTGGTTTGTTTTTCCACCCGGATTACATGGTTTCTGTGAACGTACGGGTAATCACGTCAAGCTGTTGCTCGCGGGTCAGCGAGTTGAAGCGAACCGCATAACCGGACACGCGAATGGTCAACTGCGGATATTTCTCCGGATGATGCATCGCATCTTCCAAAGTCTCACGGTTCAATACGTTGACGTTCAAGTGTTGGCCGCCTTCCACATCTCCTTCTTCATGGTGGAAATAACCGTCCATCAAACCGGCAAGGTTGCGCTCACGAGAATGCTCGTCTTTACCCAACGCACCGGGAATAATGGAGAAGGTATAAGAAATACCGTCTTTGGCAAACTCAAATGGCAGTTTGGCTACGGAAGTCAATGAAGCGACTGCACCGTTGACGTCACGGCCGTGCATTGGGTTTGCACCCGGACCAAACGGAGCGCCTGCACGGCGGCCGTCTCGAGTATTACCGGTTTTCTTACCGTAAACAACGTTGGAAGTAATGGTCAGTACGGACTGAGTCGGAGTGGCGTTGCGGTAAGTTTTGTGGGTGGCCACTTTTTTCATGAAGCGTTCCACCAAATCGCAGGCGATGTCGTCCACGCGGTCGTCGTTGTTACCAAATTGCGGATATTCGCCTTCGATTTCAAAGTCAACAGCAATGCCGTTTTCGTCGCGAATCGGTTTCACTTTGGCGTATTTAATGGCAGACAGAGAGTCGGCAGCCACAGACAGACCGGCAATACCGCAAGCCATCGTACGGATCACATCACGGTCATGCAATGCCATCAATGCAGCTTCGTAGCTGTATTTGTCGTGCATGTAGTGAATGATGTTCAAGGCGGTAACGTATTGGGTTGCCAACCAATCCATGAATTTGTCCATGCGCTCAAAGACAGTGTCGTAGTCCAAGACTTCGTCCATAATCGGTTCGGTTTTCGGACCAACTTGCTCTTTAGATTTTTCATCCACACCGCCGTTGATTGCGTACAGCAGGGTTTTTGCCAAGTTGGCACGGGCGCCGAAGAACTGCATTTGTTTGCCGACAATCATCGGGCTCACGCAGCAGGCAATAGCGTAGTCATCGCTATTGAAGTCAGGACGCATCAAGTCGTCGTTTTCGTATTGGATAGACGAAGTGTCGATGGATACTTTTGGCGCAGTACTCTTTAAAAGCCTTGTGGCAGTTGTTCAGACCACAATACGGTGATGTTTGGCTCAGGAGACGGACCCATGTTGTACAAGGTGTGCAGCACGCGGAAGTTGGTGCGTGTTACCAAGGTACGGCCGTCCAAGCCCATACCGCCGATGGATTCGGTTGCCCAAATCGGGTCGCCGGAGAAGAGTTGATCGTATTCCGGAGTACGCAGGAAACGAACCATACGCAGTTTCATTACCAAAGTGGTCAATGAATTCTTGCGCTTGGGTTTCGGTAATCACACCGTTTTTCAGGTCGCGTTCGATGTAGATATCCAAGAATGAAGATACGCGACCGAAAGGACATCGCTGCACCGTTTTGAGATTTAACGGCAGCGAGGTAGGCAAAGTAAGTCCATTGGATGGCTTCTTGTGCATTTTTTGCAGGGCCGGAAATATCGTAGCCGTAAGAAGCCGCCATTTCTTTCATTTGGCCCAATGCTTTGTATTGCTCATTGATTTCTTCGCGGCGGCGGATCACTTCTTCCAAGTCCACACCGTTTCCAAATCGGCTTGCAGTGAATTGAACTGGTTGAGTTTGTCTTTCATCAAGAAGTCGATACCGTACAATGCAACACGACGGTAGTCACCGATAATACGGCCACGGCCATAAGCATCCGGCAGACCGGTAATCACGCCTGATTTACGGCAACGGCGGATGTCGGGAGTGTAAACGTCAAACACGCCTTGGTTATGGGTTTTGCGGTATTTGGTGAAAATTTCGCTGACTTCAGGATTCAATTCAACGTTGTACACTTTGCACGCGTCTTGCACCATTTTCAAACCGCCAAACGGCATGATGGAGCGTTTCAAAGGCTCGTCTGTTTGCAGGCCGACGATGGTTTCCAAATCTTTGTTGATGTAGCCTGGAGCGTGGCTGGTAATACCGGATATGATTTGCGCGTCGATTTTGTACGGCTCGTGCGTACGGTTTTCTACTTTAATGCCTTCCAATACGTCTGCCCACAGTTTGGTTGTGGCTTCGGTCGCAGGTGCTAAGAAAGAGGCATCGCCTTCATAAGGCGTGTAGTTTTTCTGAATAAAATCGCGAACATCTACGTTGGTTTCCCAGTTGCCGCCAGTAAAACCTTCCCAAGCGGCTGGACGTTGCTGAACATCATTTGACATATCAAGCTCCTAATTTTATTGAAAATATAGACCGTAAATTTTCTGAAAGGATAGCACTAATACCCTTCCATTTACAGGGGTTTTCTTGAAATAAAATTACAGACTAGCCTTTTTCTTGACTTACATCAATGAGAATAATTGTTACTTGGCACTACATCTCGGTTTCCAAACACTCACGTTTAAAAACGGCGTAGAATACAAAATTCAGCCCTGAAGACAGACGTCCTTCAGGGCTGAATTTTTATTGCATTTCATATAAAAGGCCGTCTGAAACATTCAGACGGCCTTTTATTCACTTAATCAATTAAGCAAACGGATGATGCAAAACGATGGTTTCTTCACGGTCAGGACCGGTTGAAACAATAGCCACAGGCGCACCGCACACTTCTTCAATACGTTTCAGATAAGCTTTAGCGTTTTCAGGCAGCTTGTCATATTCTTTCACGCCGAAAGTCGGCTCGCTCCAACCCGGCATGGTTTCGTAAATCGGTTTGCAGGTTTCTACCGCATCGGAGCCGCAAGGCAGAATATCGGTTTTGCTGCCATCAGGCAATTCATAACCTACGCAGATATTGATGTTCTCAATACCGTCCATCACGTCCAGCTTGGTAATACACATACCGGAAATGCCGTTAACTTGAATAGAGCGTTTCAGAGCAGCCGCGTCAAACCAGCCACAACGACGCGCACGGCCGGTTACAGAACCGAATTCATGGCCGCGCTCAGCCAAGCCTGCGCCCACTTCGTCAAACAATTCAGTCGGGAATGGACCGGAACCCACGCGGGTAGTATAGGCTTTAACGATACCCAAAACGTAATCCAGCATTTGCGGACCTACGCCTGCACCGGCAGAAGCGGCACCTGCCAAGCAGTTGGAGGAAGTTACAAACGGATAAGTACCGTAGTCGATATCCAGCAACGTACCTTGCGCGCCTTCAAACAACAGGCTTTCGCCTTTGCGGTTTTTCTCGTTCAAAACACGGGAAACATCGGTAATCATCGGCGTAATGCGCGGTGCAACTTTTTCAATGACCGCCATCACGTCTTCAACTTTGACCGGCTCGGCATGGTGCAGGTGTTGCAACTGAACATTGTAATAAGCCAAAACGGCTTCCAGTTTTTCAACCAGTTTTTCAGGGTGCAACAAGTCCACCACGCGAATCGCGCGACGGGCAACTTTATCTTCATAGGCTGGGCCGATGCCGCGACCGGTTGTACCAATTTTGCTTTTACCGCGTGAAGCTTCGCGTGCTTGATCAAGCGCAATGTGGTAAGGCAGAATCAATGGGCAGGTCGGCGCAATTTTCAGACGGCCTTCAACGTTTTTCACACCGGCAGCGTTCAATTCGTCGATTTCGCCCAACAATGCTTCAGGAGAAACGACGACACCTGAGCCGATGAAGCAGTCCAAAGTCTCATGCAAAATGCCGCTTGGAATCAGGCGCAAAATGGTTTTTTTGCCGCCGACGACCAAAGTATGGCCGGCATTGTGGCCGCCTTGGAAACGTACAACACCGCTGGTTTCTTCCGCCAGCCAGTCAACAATCTTACCTTTGCCTTCATCACCCCATTGGGCACCGATTACGACAACATTTTTAGCCATAGCTATCTAACCTTATTTCAGATACAAAATTTCAAAATAAAACTCAATCGTTCAAAGCGATTACTTTCCAAACGCCGTCTACCTGTTTCAGACGGCCTGTAACCTCTTCCGAACCGTTGTAGCCGATACCGTAATCGATAACGACACATTGTCCTTGTTCGCGCAAAGCATCTACCGCTTCTTGAGCCGCAGGCATGTCTTTTACATCGACCGCCACCACGGATTCCCGTCCGATAGCAGGAAGGCGGCCGATAAAGCTGCGCAAATCAAAACTGAAATCCGGCTGCAGGACGCGCACGTCCGAAGTATCCGCCCAATCCGTCATAACGGCCGCCGCGTGCCACGGCATCATGACGGTTTGAACCATAAGCCGCGTAAAGCAAACCGGTATGGTAATTGTCAACGCGCAGTTCCGACAAATCGATATGCACTTTTTGATTTGGGGAACGCATCGCATACTGCCTGCAATTCATCCAAAGCCGCACTGACTGCGGACAATTCCGGTAATTTCTCTCGAGCCAAAGTCAGCACTTCACGACCGCCGTACAATCGGGGCAACAGTGAAAACGCTTTTGCCCACATACCATCGAGTTTCCACTCTTTGACCAACTGGCTGACGGCCTCGGCATCCTTTGTCCTGCATTGATGACAGCAGGATTGCCGATTGCTGCTCATCCAAATGCGCGGCATTTGCCAAAGCACGGAATACGCCGATATGGCCCAATGAAAGCAAAACCTCGCCCATGTCGGCGATCTTTCATGCTTTTCAGCATCAAATCAATCAATTCAATATCCGCTTCAATGCCTTCCAAGCCGTACATTTCCGCACCCGCCTGCAAAGGCTCGCGCATATTGAGCAATCCGTCAGGCCGCGCATGAAGCACCGAACCGGCATAGCATAAACGGTTGATGCCTTGGTTGGCGGAAAGCAAGTGGGCATCAATACGCGCCACCTGCGGCGTAATATCCGCGCGGATACCGAGCTGACGGCCGCTGAGCTGATCGACGACCAAAATGGTTTTCAAAGACAAACCGGCATCGATATGCGTCAATAAGGAATGGCTGTATTCCATCAACGGCGGTTGCACCAATTCATAACCATGCACGCGGAACAAAGCCAACAGCCGCTCACGGGCGCTTTCCAGTTGTCGGGCATTGGTCGGTAACACGTCGGCAACGTGTTCAGGAAGCTGCCAAGACTTCATGAGAATCTACCTCTGTTTTTTTGTAAACATAAAGGGCTGCTTAAATTTAAAACCAAATCAGCCTGACGACTGAAATTTTCCTGAATGCATCAATGAGCAAATCCGATGCGGCTTCAACAAAACTGATTTTAAATTTAAACAGCCCCTGAGTAACGGCTTCAAACCGTCGAGTTATTAAAATCAGACTTTACCATATTAAAACGAATTTTGCACCCTGTTTACAGAGAACGTAAAAAAACATTAAAAACAAAGGCCGTCTGAAAACCAAATGCATAGCTGCATCATTTTCAGACGGCCTTATTCATGCCTGAACAACCCGACGCTTAACGCCAGTAACGCCACCAAGGCATATCGTCAGATCGCCATTCGTGTTGCAAGAACGGGCTTTGCGGGAAGTTGGTTTCCAAAACACGGCGTGTATCGGCAGCCAGTTGCGGCTTGTCCAGTTTTTTGTACGCCAATTCCATCATCGCCAAAGCTTCTTCAACGTAACGGGTATTTTGGTAACGGCTGACGATTTTTTGCGCACGGTTGACCGCTGCGACATAAGCACCGCGTTTCATGTAATAACGCGCCACAGACATCTCGTTACCGCCCAAAGCGTCCACCAGCTTGGCCATACGCTCGGTTGCATCGGCAGCGTATTTGCTGTTTGGATAACGTTGAACCAACTCTGCAAACGCCTGATAAGCATCGCGGTTGGCTTTCGGGTCGCGGTCGGACCAGTCTTGGGAAGCCAGCTTGTTCAAGAAAGACTGGTCTTCGTTAAACAGGACCAAACCTTTCAAGTACAGCGCGTAGTCCATATTCGGATGTTGCGGATGATGGCGTTGGAAGCGCGCAATGGCAGCCAAGGCTTTTTCCGGCTCATCGTCTTTATAATAGGCATACGCCGTATCCAACTGGGACTGCTGTGCATAGCGGCCGTTTGGAAAACGGGATTCTAAAATTTCGTATAACTTGACAGCTCGCGTATAATTGTTGCTGTTCAATTCGTCTTGCGCTTCGGCATAAAGCTTTTCCACACTCCAATCTTGAGTAATTTGGGCGTCTTTATCGATTGTGCCTTTATTTGCGCAGGCACTCAGTGCCAAACCTAAAGAAACTACTAAAAGAATTTTTTTCATGCAGAATACTTCCTTTGATAACGAAGCCGATTATAGCGATGATTTAGACTTTCCGTCATCCCCTGAAACAGAAAGTTGTGTTAATTTGACCGTTCCGCTCGAAATGGCAGGCGGAAGGCTGGATGCCGTATTGGCCAAACTCATGCCCGACTACTCGCGCAGCCGCCTGAGTTCGTGGATTAAAGAGGGTGCAGTCATTGTAAACGATAAGCCCGCGCAACCCAAAGATAAAATGATAGGCGGTGAATTGATTGCCGTTACGGTACGTCCGAGCGAAGAAAACCTCGCGTTCACGCCCGAGCCTATGGATTTGGACATTATTTATGAAGACGATACCGTCATCGTCATCAACAAACCGGCCGGACTGGTCGTCCATCCTGCCGCAGGCAACTGGAGCGGTACCCTGCTCAACGGCCTGTTGGCACACTGTCCCGAATTAAGCCAAGTGCCGCGTGCGGGCATCGTACACCGTTTGGACAAAGAAACCAGCGGTCTGATGGTGGTCGCCAAAACCTTGCCGGCGCAAAACTCACTGGTTCAACAGCTTCAAGAGCGCACAGTCAAACGCATTTACCGTGCAGTCGCCAACGGCATTGTTCCTTTCGACGGCAAAATCGAAACCCAAATCGGCCGCGATCCGCACAACCGCCTGAAAATGGCAGTCGTCAAATTCGGCGGCAAACCTGCCATTACCCACGTCAAAGTGTTGGAACGTTATCTGGCACACAGCTACATCGAATGCTCGCTCGAAACCGGCCGCACGCACCAAATCCGCGTCCATATGCGCGAAGCCAACCATCCGCTGGCCGCCGATCCTGTTTACGGCAACCTACGCCATCCATGCAGCGACGCGGTTAAAGAAGCCATCAAAGCCCTCGGCGCGCGCCAAGCCCTGCATGCCTACCGCTTGAGCTTTGTACACCCGAAAACCGGTGAAACCGTTTCCTTTGAAGCGCCTATGCCTGACGATATGTACCACCTGCTTTCCGTCCTGCGTCTGGAAGCCGGTTTGGATTCGTCTTTGAGTAACGAGGAAGAATGGCAAGAGAAATTCGGCATGGACGATGACGACGATTGGAATGAAGACGACTACGATGTCGAAGTCGTTTATGTAAGGGATTAAACCCATTTTTCAGACGGCCTAAAATATTATCTGAGGCCGTCTGAAATCAATCCGTTCCAATATTTCAGCGATTCAAAGATTATGAAAACCATCACAGATACCCTAAACCTCGCCCCCCAAGGCAAGAATTTTTTGACTGCCGACTGGCCTGCACCCTGCCAATGTTAAAACGCTTATTACCACGCGCAACGGCGGTGTCAGCGAAGGCGTATACCGCAGCCTGAATGTCGGCTCGCACGTCGGCGACAATCTGGAAGCCGTGCTCCGCAACCGCGAAATCGTGCAGGAACAAGTCGGCCTGCCCGTTGCCTACCTCAATCAAATCCACAGCACCATTGTTGTAAATGCCGCCGAAGCGTTAGGCAATACGCCCGATGCCGATGCCTCGGTTGATACGACGGGTACAGTCGCCTGCGCTTCGATGACTGCCGATTGCCTGCCTGTCTTGTTTTGCGACAAAGCAGGGACCGTCGTTGCGGCAGCTCATGCAGGTTGGCGCGGTTTGGCCGGTGGCGTTTTGCAAAATACCATTGCGGCAATGAATGTCGAGCCGTTGGAAATCATGGCCTATCTCGCCCCTGCCATCGGCCCTGATGCGTTTGAGGTGGGGCAAGATGTATTTGATGCGTTTTGCACACCCATGCCGGAAGCTGTCGATGCGTTTGAAGACATCGGCGGCGGCAAATACCTTGCCGACATTTACGCTTTGGCGCGCATGGTTCTGCACCGCGAAGGCGTGAACATGATTTATGGCGGCACCCATTGCACCGTCTTGGAACGTGATACTTTCTTCTCCTACCGCCGCGACGGGACAAACCGGCCGCATGGTCAGCCTGATTTGGTTGGAGAAAAATAAGATTTTGCACCATCAAAGACAAGGCCGTCTGAAATACTTTCCGTTTGCGGTTTCAGACGGCCTAAACATTATTCGTTATAATCCGACGATACCGTAACCGGTTTCAACGAAGGAATATCCAATGAAAAAAATCCTATTGCCTGCACTCGCCCTATTGCTTGCCTCTTGCGGTTTCCACCTGAAAGGCACAGGCGTGACTTCTCAGCCGCTGCCTTATCAAAACTGGCATGTAGAAGGCGGAGCCGTCATGCAAAAAGCGCTGGAAAATGCCTTACGCCGTGCCGACGGTCATCCGGTTAGCGAAGCCGAATCACAAATCACCCTGCGCGTTGTCGACTTTCAAAAACGCCGCGATATCTACACCATCACCCGCGCCGCCGCAATTAACGAATACCTGCTGGCCATGACCGTCAAAGCCCAAGCCTTCCGCAACGGCGAGCCGGTTGGCGAACCGATGGAAGTTAAGGTTCACCGCACCATGGACTACGCCGACAGCGAAGTTTTGGGCAAACAGGAAGAGGAAGAAACCATTTGGTCTGAAATGCGCATCGACGCCGCAGATCAAATCGTCCGCCGCCTGACTTTCCTGAAAGCGCAATAATGGCTGCCGCGCCCATTGAGAGCCTGCGCCCCGATACGCCGCTCAAACCGTTGTACATTATTCACGGCGAAGAGGATTTGTTGCGCATCGAGGCTTTGGATACCCTGCGCGCAGCCGCAAAAAAACAAGGTTATCTCAACCGCGAAGTCTATACCGCCGAAAACAATTTTGACTGGAACGAACTGTTGCAAAGTGCCGGCAGCGCAGGTTTGTTTGCCGATTTGAAACTGCTGGAAATCCACATTCCCAACGGCAAACCCGGCAAAAGACGGAGGCGATGCCCTGCAAAGCCTTCGCCGAACGCCTGCCCGAAGATACGGTTACGCTCATCCTACTGCCCAAGCTTGAAAAAGCGCAAATCCAGTCCAAATGGTTTTCCGCATTGGCAGGCAAAGGCATCGTCTTAGAAGCCAAAGCCGTTGCGCCACATGCTTTGCCGCAATGGATACAGGGCCGTCTGAAAACAGCAGGGTTTGGATATCGAACCTGAAGCACTCGCCCTTTTTGCCGAGCGCGTCGAAGGCAATCTTTTGGCCGCCCGTCAGGAAATCGAAAAACTCGCCCTGCTCCATCCCCCAAGGCCATTTGATCAATATTGACGATGCAGAAGCCGCGGTTGCCACCGTCGCCCGCTTCGACGTATTCCAACTGGCAGGCGCATGGATGAAAGGCGATGCCCTGCGCGTTTCCCGTTTGCTGGACGGTTTGGAAGAAGAAGGCGAAGAGCCGGTTTTGCTGTTGTGGGCGGTTGCCGAAGACATCCGCACCCTAATCCGCCTGACTGCCGCACTCAAGCAAGGCCAAAACATCCAAAGCCTGCGCAACAGCCTGCGCTTATGGGGCGACAAGCAGACCCTTGCACCGATGGCGGCCAAACGCATTTCCATCAACCGCCTGCTCGACGCGCTCAAAACCTGCGCCAAAATCGACCGCATCATCAAAGGCGCGGAAGAAGGCGATGCATGGACCGAGTTCAAACAGCTCGTTACCTCGCTGGCCGCTTGAAACCGTTGCCGCGCGTCAAGAAACTTGCACGCAATACGCCCCAAAAACAGAAAATACTGTAAAATAGCGTAAACTCAAATTCAGGCCGTCTGAACCTCGCATTTCAGACGGCCTCTTCCAGCAAAAAACAAGGAAACACCAACCATATGGATAATAAAACCAAACTTCGCATCGGCGGTCTGGCCCTGCTGACCACTGCCGTATTAAGCCTCATCATCGTTCTGATCGTCGATTCATGGCCGCTGGCCATCCTGTTGGCCGTCATCATCGTGGCCGCTGCCGCAGGCGGTTTCGTTTGGACTTCACGCCGTCAGCAACGCCAATTCCTCGAGCGCCTGAAAAATTCGACATCGATCCGGAAAAAGGCCGTATCAACGAAGCCAACCTGCGCCGTATGTACCACAGCGGCGGCCAACATCAAAAAGACGCGATTACCTTGGTTTGCCTGTCGCAAAAATGTTCCGTTGACGAAGCGCACGCCATCTTCAAAAAACGTCCGACCCGTCAGGAAATGAACCAAATGGCTGCCCAACAGGCACGCGGTCAAAAACGTCCACATCGCTAATCCCGACAGTAACAGGCCGTCTGAACATCCTATCCCGTTTCAGACGGCCTGTTTTTATTTCCATCAAACCCATTTCCGTTTCCATCGCATTATGACCCGTCTTCCTACCGCCCCACTCAAACGCCGCCTCGCCGCACTGGTTTACGAACTTCTGCTGACCGGTGCCGTTACCAGCATTGCCGCTCTTGCAGCCGGTATTGTCGCCATCTTTCTCAATCCCGTTTCCACGCGCCTGTCCATGCTGACAACCTGTCTGATTCTGTTCTACGCATGGTGGCTCTACTTCCGCGCCAACTGGCACAAAAAAGGCCAAACCCTCGCCATGCAGACATGGAAAATCGGTTTAGCCGATAAAAACGATACCCAGCCGCCCCTGCCACAGCTGCGCCTGCGCTTTATTTGGGCAAGCATTTTTATTGTCTTCATTCCCCTGTTTGCCTACGCCGGATTGCGTCATCTGCTCAATATCCCGCCCAAAGGCGCATTCGGCGCCGCGCTCATTTGGCTCATCCTGCCATGGGGCTTCGCCCTGTTCCATCCCGACCGCCAGTTCCTCTACGACTTCTTGGCTGGAACAAGGCTGGTGGATTTAAATCAGAAGAAAACAAACGAATAAAAATTCGCAAAGCAGCTCAAAGCTCTAAATAAAATAAAGGCCGTCTGAAACTCAAGATAAGTTTCAGACGGCCTTTAATCATAACATCAAGCAATGATTATTCTTGCCAACGTTTGAACACCAGCGATGTATTGACACCGCCAAAAGCAAAGTTATTGCTGACCACATAATCGGTTTGAATCTCGCGTCCGCCTGTTTGAATGTAATCCACCTTGCCGCAACGCGGATCGATGTTTTCCAAATTGACGGTCGGCGCAAACCAGCCGTTGTTCATCATTTCGATGGTAAACCAGGCTTCCAATGCGCCGCACGCGCCGAGTGTATGGCCGAGATAGCTTTTTTGCGAACTCATGGGCATGAAACCAAACACCGCCTCAGTCGCCAATGTTTCGGCAATATCGCCTTTTTCGGTCGCCGTACCGTGACCGCTGACATAGCCGACTTTATCAGGCGTAATACCGGCGTCTTTCAGCGCAAGCTCCATACATTTTCTGCATGGTTTCTTTTTGCGGCTGGGTAACGTGGCTGCCGTCGCTGTTGGCACCATAGCCGACAAGCTCGGCATAGATTTTCGCACCACGCGCACGGGCGTGTTCCAATTCTTCCAATACGAAAATGCCTGCGCCTTCGCCGATGACCAAGCCGTCTCGTCCGTTGTCGTAAGGGCGCGGGGTCAGTTCGGGTTCACCGTTGCGGCGGCTGGCGGCGTAGAGCGAGTCGAAAACATACACTTCGGACGGACAAAATTCTTCGCCGCCACCGGCCAGCATCATGTCTATCATGCCGTATTTGATGGCTTCGTAGGCATAACCAATGCCTTGGCTGCCGGAAGAGCACGCGCTCGATGTCGGGATGATACGCCCTTTCAACCCGAAAAAGATGCCGATATTGGCGGCAGTCGTATGCGGCATCATGCGCACATAAGTATTGGCGTTGAAATTGCGCGATGTGCCTGTTATCAAAAGTTCGCCCATATCGCCGATGTCTTTGGTACTGCCGACAGACGAGCCGCACGCCACGCCCATACGGCCGTCTGTAATGCTTTCATCACCCAGCAAACCCGCATCCGTCAAGGCTTGTTCAGCCGCATCGACACACAAGTGCGATACGCGCCCCATACTTCTGAGCTGCTTGCGCGTCCAGTGTTCGGGCGGAGTGTAGCCTTCAATCGGTGCACCCAGTTGCGCTTCCAATTCAGGAAAGCGTCCGCTCCAGTCCATGTATTTGACGGCATTTTTTTCAGCTTTAAAGGCCGTCTGAATACTTTGCCAATCACGGCCGAAGGCGGTAATACCGCCGATACCTGTTACAACGACTCTTCTGGTATTCAACACAAACCTCCGTTCACAGCAATCACTTGACGCGTAATGTACGCCGCTTTTTCATCCATCAAAAAGCGCACCGCATGCGCCACTTCCTCAGGTAATCCCATACGCGCGGCAGGGACGGCCTTTAAGATTTCTTCGACAGGCACGTTCTCATCGATAATATCGGTATCGATAAGGCCGGGTGCCACGCAGTTGACGGTAATTTTTCGTTTTGCCAACTCAACCGCCAAGGCTTTTGCCGCGCCGATCAAACCCGCTTTGGACGCGCTGTAATTGACCTGACCGCGGTTGCCCGTCAAACCGGACACCGACGCCATGCACACAATCCGTCCTGCTTTGCGGCGGCGGATCATCGGCATGGTCAAAGGGTGCAACACATTATAAAAACCATCCAAATTGGTACGCAACACCAAGTCCCAATCATCATCTGTAAACGCAGGAAACGCATTGTCGCGCGTCAGGCCGGCATTCAGCACCACGCCGTAATATGTGCCGTTTGCCTCAATGTCGGCAGTCAAAATTTCTCGACAGGCTTCGCGGTCGGACACGTCAAACTGCAACACGCGCGCATTTCTACCCAATGTACGGATTTCTTCCGCGACAGCTTCCGCTTCATCGCGGCGGCTGCGGCAGTGGACGACAATATCAAAGCCGTCCTGCGCCAAACCAAGCGCGACAGCTTTGCCGATACCGCGATTAGACCCTGTAATTAAAATAGTTTCACTCATACGTTTTCTCACTATATCGACAGGCCGTCTGAATCTTTGTCTTTTCAGACGGCCTTGTAAACGGTTTAAATGATTTGACCGTCTTTCGGACTGTACACATTTCAAAGAAGCTTTTGCCAGCAAACCGTCCGGCGGCAACAGATGCTTCACATCTTCCGGCGCATCCGTCCAGCGCAACTCGCAATCAAATACGCCCATGCCGCCCAAATCCTGAATGGACACATGCGCCCTGACTTCCAGTTCAGTACCGACAGGCACGGAATCGGCAAACAAATCCAGCTTACGCGTTCCCAATAAAAAACCCAAGCGTACAGGCTCTCCGGCCTTTAAAGCCTCAATGCCTGCAAACGCGCCTATGCCCTGCGCCATCAATTCCATATAAGCCATAGACGGCAACACGCCGTCCTGCAGCAAAATATGCTTGTCGCCAACCGGCGCACGGCAAACCGTATAGTCATCGCCAAATTCTTTCACACAGTCGATAAGCACCATATGTCCGCTGTGCGGAAGCAGCGAAGCCACATCATAAATCGGGGCACTCGGTATTGAAGGCATAAAATGTCATCCGGGAATAAATTACGTTACAATATGCATTATAACAGAGCCTAGCTTTTACTAACCCATTTCATTACAATGTATGAAAATGTAAAACATTGAAAGACATCATGCCTCAAAACGTTTGCCGTTTCAGCTTCAATATCGCCGCATGGCAGGCCTCCTCCAGCAAAATCAGTACGCCGGAGCAATGGCAGGACTGGGCGCAGGGAAAACTCGATACCGCCTCACTGCCTGAGTGCAAACCCGCGCTCTCCTTTTTACCGCCAATGCAACGCCGCCGCCTGGGAAAAGCGGCACGCTTGGTTTGCGATGCCGCATGGAATCTGGCCGACCAATATCCTGAAAGCGTCCCGGTGTACGTTTCGCACGACGGCGAAAGCAACCGCAGCTTTGAATTGTGGCAAGAGCTTTTGAACACGCATACCGTGTCGCCGACCTCATTCGGCCTGTCCGTTCACAACGCGACGATTGGGCAATGGTCGATGTTGCGCAAAGACATGAGCGAACATACCGCGTTGGCCGTTGCCGCCGATTCCTTTGAAACCGCACTGACCGAGGCATTTGCGCTTTTGCAAGACGGCGCGCAATCCGTTTTAGTGATTGTCGCCGATGATCCTTTGTCTGAAGACTATCCCGTCCTGGCTACACGTGCGCCGTTTGCCTATGCATTGGCACTGGTGATTACAAAGGGCGAAGACTATACCTTAAGCTTGGAAACCACATCCGCAAGGCCGTCTGAAAACCCTAACGATACAACAGTCGAGCCCTATTGGAGCAGCTTGGAGTGGGTACGCTTCCTGCTTTCAGACGGCCGACAACACACGCAACACTATGCCGGTAGAAACTGGCACTGGCAGAAAAACGCATGAAGACTTTAGACTATTTCCGTCGCTTTTTTGCCACACTCTTCGGCTTCATCCTCTTCGGCGTTGCAGGCGTATTGTTCAAAATCGCACTTTTGCCCTATACGCTCAAATCGACCAAAGGCGACATCAAACGCCAACTTGAAGCAAGACGCATGATAGGCAGAGTTTGGCGTTTCTTTGTCGGCTACCTGCAATGGTCGGGCGTATTGAGCGTCCGTTTCAACGGCTTGGAAAAACTCGGCAGGCCCGGCCAGCTCATTCTTGCCAACCATCCCTCGCTTTTGGATGTCGTCTTGCTGATCAGCCACTATTCCGAGCCGAACGTACTGGTTAAAAAAGACCTGTTGCACAACCCCAGCATGAAAAGCCAGATTATCGCTTCCGGCTACATCCCCAACGATGAAAGCATGGAAATGCTGGAAGAAATCGATGCCGTGTTCAAAGCGGACAAAGTTTGCTGATTTTTCCCGAAGGCACGCGCACAGGTTGGGACGGACAGGTTAAAATGCACCGCGGCGCCGTATCACTCGGTTTGCGCAGCGCATCAGTCATCACGCCCGTGTGCATCAAGATGACGCCGCCCAATTTTAAAAAGGGGCAACCGTGGTACAAAATCCCGCCACAAAAAATTCATTATGAAATTACCGTCGGCGATGACATACTGCCGGAAGAATGGCTGGCAGAAAAACCCCTGCCCATCGCCGCACGCCGTTTAAACGAATACCTGCAAGACTATTTTACAAGGAAAACCACATGAGCAATTTAGAAAACCAAATCAAACAATTAATCATCGACAGCTTGGGCTTGGAAGACATTACCGTTGCCGACATCGGCAGCGAAGATCCGCTTTTCGGCGACGACGGCCTGGGTCTGGATTCGGTTGATGCATTGGAACTTGGTTTGGCCGTACAAAAAACCTTCGGCTTCCAGCTCGACGGTGAAAACGACAACCTGCGCGAAAACTTCGCCAACGTCAAAACTCTGGCCGAGTTCGTCAAGAGCCGCCAAGCATAAGGGAGAGACAAGATGACCGAACAAGAAGTACGCACCCTGCTGACCGATGCACTGGTTAACCTGTTTGAAATCGAACCGGAACGCATCAAACCCGAAACCAACCTCTACGAAGATTTGGAAATCGACAGCATCGACGCCATCGACCTTATCGACCACATCAAACGCGAAACCGGCCGCAAACTGCAAGCCGAAGACTTCCGCAATGTGCGCACCGTAGAAGACGTGGTACAAGCGGTTTTGAAAGTACAACAAGATTCCTGATTCCGCTTTGAATCAGCATATTTTTCAGACGG
>BNJS01003696.1_pt1 | contig 70810 bp, 103 predicted proteins | sample 8540461 | NCBI WGS metagenome assembly BNJS01 (sample SAMD00202454, study PRJDB9452) | human saliva metagenome | isolation source: human saliva | place: Japan
GATTGGTTGTCAGAACAACCATATCGATGAAGAAATGCTTGAAACTATATTCCTTAGAGTGATTGAAGAATTAAAGGATAACAAGAATCTTTTGTTTGAGAGATGGAAAAGACTCCAAAAAGAAGGAAATCTTCTTGAACAGATGTACGGTGATAGACTTAAACATTTGATGTCCCAAGAAAATTTAGAATTTAATGGTGAGGTGATGTGTCAAGTACTCGATCACATCAAATTAACTATTGATAGTTCAATTACAATTGTATTCCTTGAAGAGACCGAAGTAACATTGTAGGAGCAGCAACCTGATGAGGGTTGCTCCTCTTTAGTGTTTAATAGTCTTGAAAGTGGTATAATAGGAAAAAGGATTGCTGTTTTGTTAGGAGGTTAGCAACATGTCATGGATTAGTAACTTGTTAGATAGAATAAAGAGATTTTTAAATGGAAATTCTTCAAATATGAAACCATTAGATATAGGTGATGATACTATTTTTAATTTTTCAGTGTATCAAAATGGAAATGATTCTAATCCTATGGACTACGATCCAAAGTTTAATGATATTTTAGCACAAGAAATGGGATTATGTTTTAAAACATACTATGAAAATTGGGAGAATCAGATATTTGAATCACTTCTAGAAGTGCAGGGTAGTCTAGAGCTGGAGTTGATATTTAAAGGTGAGCGTCTATCGGAAAGTTTTTATTTTCGTAATATAGGAGTTGGAGATAGCGTCAATAAAACTGCGGATTATAATTTTAGATATAAAAGTATCGGTGTTATATCTGAGTATAGAGGAAAGGGCGTTTGTAGTTGTTTTACTATTGAAATCAATTATTGTAGTGTTAGAAAATGTGATAAATAATAGTGTTGAGTTCTCATTAGTTAATACTGTAAGCATTGATATTGATGATAAATATTCTATTTATAATTCTATCTTTAACTGAGTTAATACCTGAGAAGAAAATGAAATATAAGGTATTTGAAGTAGAAAACCGAGAAAAAGATTTAAACCACTTGGGAGAGTTGTACAGACAAAAGCTAGAAACATTGTATTTCAATCTAAGTTAGTTAAGTCCAATAGTATAATTTAGAGTATTATTTCTTTTTTTATAGTCATAGACTAAAAACAATTTCACCAGTAAGAATATAATAATTGAGGAGAAATTATGAAACATGTAAAGTTAAATACAGGTATTCCATTTGATATTGAAAAATTTGAAGATAAAACAAACAAAAGCTTTCCTTATTTTCAAGCTGGAAAAATATGCATTATGCCCAAGTTGTGGTTCATCTGTTCAAATTATTGGAGGAATTAATAACTTGACACAGAATAAAAGGAGTAAGATTATATGCAGCACATACAAAAAAATAAAGTCAGGGGTTTGAATTTTAATGAGGTGGCAAAACTCAATTGCATAAATTATAAAGGAAATAATAATAATTGGCAAAGAATTTATGAGACTAGACAAAATATACCCGAAAATCAAGAGGTACTGGAGTATATAAATGAGAATATTGATGAAATTGCTAGTGCTGTGGAGAAATTAATTGGTTTTAGATGTAAGTTGAAAGATAGTAGAAGTAAAGTATTTGAAAATTTGTATCGGTCTTTTAAAGTCAATGGTGGCTTATGTATAGCTAAGGATCAATTTGCTCCAGAATATATACCTAGAATGATTATAGAACGAGCAGCACCAGTACAATGTTGGGGAGCAATTCCTATAGGCAGAACTAAGGATTGTATACAGCGTACTCAAACTATTGAAGGTTCAATTGATAAGGGACAATTTAAACCCACTATTGAAGTCAAGTTTGTAGGAACTTTGGATCATGATGAAAATCCTACTAGACTTAACATGAAATTAATCATTGGTGAGGAAGAGTTGGATATGTACCATATCAGTGCAAGGATAAATTAGAAGGATAGTTTTTCCTAAAATTATCCTTCTAATTTACAATAACAAGATGATGTTTAAGCATCAGTTTAGTTCTATAGTATTATTCTAATTATTTTAGGCAAGCATTTCGTCCTATAGTATATAAGGAAACTAACAGAACATGTTGAAGCAGTCGTTTTAATGACAAGGGCACAGACCGAAGCCATTAATTATGAATGCTTTATGCGATAGCTGTCGTAGAGGAGTAGTGATACAGTAACAGTGAACCGCTGAATGTGTGACATTTTTTTAATAATTATAAATATGTTTAGACTAGAGTGCGTTTAATTGGAAATTTTAGTATTTTGTAGAATAGGATGTAATATTGTATAATGAGATATGATAATTTTTAAAAACACGTACTATAGAGATTATGAAAAAGTTTTTAGGCAAGTATTGTTGTGAAATTAGAGTATGGAATAAAAATTTAATATATATATTAAATTTAATGAATATTTTTAATACTAATTATTATGCATTTTATAAAAGTTTAAATTAATATCATAGAAAATATGTGTTGATGAAAATTTTGTTGAGATTTTTATAATTGTGTAAAGTATGGTTTTTAAGAAGATTATATTTAACTATTTGTTTAGGAGTCGATTATGGAAAAATAAGGAAAACTTAAAAACCAGGATTATTTGGAATAAAACGTTCCAATAGAGATTACAGTCTAAAAAGATGAATGGGGAAAGAATCAGTTTAATTCATCTTTTCCCTGCTTCTTTAGCCTGCTATTAATGTTTATAATGCTAATTTTTACTAAACATAGAGCTGAATTAAAAGATATATATAATATTACACCAGATTATTTTAAAAAATTTAAACCAGATATCATTATTGGAGGACCACCTTGTCAAGACTATTCTTCTGCAGGGAAACAGGATGAAACACAAGGAAGGGCAAATCTAACAATAAAATTTGCAGAACTTGTTTGTGGAGTAAGAACTAAGTGGTTTGTAATGGAAAATGTAGAAAGAATTATTAAATCTGAAATATTACCTAAGGCGATTCAGATTTTTAAAGAAGCGGGATATGGATTAAGTCAAGTAGTTTTAGATGCTTCTTTATGTGGTGTACCTCAAAAGAGAAAAAGGTATTTTATGATAGGTGAATTAGGTGGAGTAGACGGCTTTTTAGAAGATTCCTGCTAAGAGATGTTTCGGAAAAAAGAATGACAGTAAGGGATTATTTAGGAGATGAGTTGGGAACAGAGTTTTATTATAGACATCCAAGATCATATGAAAGATGAGGAATCTTTAGTATAGATGAACCTTCTCCTACCGTGCGTGGAGTCAATAGACCTATTCCATCAACTTATACAGTTCATCCGGGGGATGCAACTCAAAACTTGCAAGGAGTAAGGGCTCTTACTACATTAGAAAGGGCAAGAATACAGACTTTCCCAGAAAATTTTAAGTTAGAAGGAAGTAAGACAGATTTGGAACAAATTATAGGAAATGCAGTGCCAGTAGAATTAGCTTACTATATTGGTAAACATGTTCTTGAGTATGTAAATAACCCTATTTATAAGAATATACAAATGAGATTTGATTTTTAGTAAAGGAATATTATTGAAGATATAATAGTTTAATAAATATAGATGTTTTTATAGTGCTTGTCAAAGTAGGATTAAAGGTGGAATTAAAAATACATAATTACAAAAGTAAAGAGGTAAAATATTGTTGAATACACTTTATTTTGCGAGAGTAAATAGTTATGAAACTATTAGAATAGTAGAGATGAAATAGTTTATGATTATTTTTTAAAAAAATTTTAGGTATATTATTAAGTATTCATTTGAATAAAAATCAGTAATGTTATATTTAATTATAGGACTTGTAGTGAATATAAATTAAAAAAATATAATAAATATTAATATAGTTTAGGGACATTCTAAGTAGAAAAATAGTTCTGTTAATTTTAGTATGATTACATAAAATATAGAATGAATTATAATAAGGTTTTATTATGTATATTAATTTTTGTGTTACTATCTAATCGAGTGACGTGATATCAGACTAATTTAAGTTCTGTGCTTAAAAAAATAAAAAAATATAAGGAATAAAAAAATGGTAAATTGTATAAAGAAAATTAGAATTGAAAATATTAAAGGAAAAGGTAATCTTGAATTAGAGTTTACTAATCTTACCGCAAATCAACCTAATATAGTTGTTGCACAAAATGGATATGGAAAGAGTACTATAGCTAAAGCATTTAAGTTGGCAACTAAAGGGAAAATCAATATGAAAAAGCAAGATTTTTTTGAAAATAATAAAGATAATCATCCAAAATTGGAAATCGAGTTAGTTGGAGAAAAATCTGGTACGTATAGTGCAACAAATTTTAAAAATGAAATTTCCAAAAATATCACCATTCATACTATTAGTACTCCTATTTTTGCTAAGAGTACTTCAAGACAAATTAACGGATTAAATACATCAAGTGCAGATTTGAGAGTTGAAGAAATAATTTTTATGAGAAGGTACCTGAAAAATTGATTTAGGATACTCTTTATAGAAATTAAGAAAATCTTTATAGAAAAATAAAAGGATTATTTATAGATATAACTAATATACTTAACGATTATGAGAATATAATTATGTTGAGTGAAAATATAACTTTTAATAAAAATGTCTTCAAAAAGAGAACAAAATCAACTGAAAAATTCCTTGAGTGTATTGAAATTAGGAATAGGAAACATTATATGGAAACTGAGAATAATTTTTAATGATATAGATTTTTAGTGATAGTATAAAAAGTCTTAGTGATGTAATTTCAACTCTGAATAATGTACCAGACGATTGGAATCGTTTAGATGCAATATGTACAGTAATACAAATATGTTTTTATTTCTAAAAATGGTGAAAAGTAATGCAAATGAAAAATTTTTAAAAACACTCTGAATTTTTTTAAAATATCAAATAGCAAAAAAACGATAGACGAAAGATTGAGTCTTTTTCGATACAACTAATTTCAATTATAAAACGCAAGTAAGAGATGGGAAATTAATTTTTAAAATTTATGCGCGCAGAAGCGATGTCAAATGGAGAAAGAGATATCTTATCATTTATTGCAAATATAACGAAGTTTAAACTACAATTTAAACATAAAGTAGGTATTTTTAATAATAGATGAGGTATTCGATTACTTAGATGGAAGTAATATGCTAGCGGTTCAGTATTATTTATCTGAATTAATCGAGGAGTGTAAAAAGAAATAATAAAATATTATATCCTATAATTTTCACCCATTTAGATCCAAATTTATTTGGTAATTATTATTTTAATAAGAAAAAGATCCATTATATATCGATGTATCATAAAATGGATATTGATAATTTAGGCTCTTTGTCAAATTCGGGGCATGGAGAAAAATAGAAATGAAATCTAGGCAGCATTTTGCTGCTTAGATTTTTCTTGTTTTCTTTAAGTTTGACATTATTTTTTTATACTCAGAAACAAATAATCTAGACATAATCAAAAATACGTAATCTGAAATTACTAAAAGCTAGAATATCCATATGATACTCTCTTTAGTAGTTTTATTTTTATTATTAAATCCTTCTAATGGACCATTAGAATACTCATATTTAACAGCATTAAGCATATACTCTTTGTACTTTTTCATAGTATTTATAGCTTTAGATACACCTTTAGATAATCCTCTAGTATCCATATCTATATACTTCTCTAATTCTACAGAATCTTTAGCCTTAATAACTTCTCTTATCTCATGCACTCTCTCATAGCTAGCTGTAAATTCATCATCCATAGCTAATATATAATCTAATACTTCTTTTCTAGTTACATAGCGTTTAAAGCTTCTAGAATAGAATGTTTTTGTTGAATTTACTTTATCTCTATCTTCTAATATTACTTTCCAAAAGTTCTTTAAAATAGTGTAAGTAGAACCTTTTTATTCTTATATTGATTCATTAGTTTTACTCTGGCTTTTGTTTAATTCTCTATTAATATTTTTGAACCATGTGAAATCTATCTATTATTATCTCAGCGTTAGGGAACATCTCTCAATCATATTCATATAAGGTGGATAAATATCTATACAGATCGTTTTTACTTTCTTTCTTACTTTCCTTGGATATCTCATAAAGTATTGTTTTTAATATATGTTGTGTTCTTCCATCTACAATATCTATAAAATCATGTGTTCTAGCATCTAAGAATACGAAACTCATTCCATTTTTACTATCTTTAGTTGATTTTATTTCATCGAAACATAGATGTTCTGGTAGGTTTGAATGAGTCTTAACTTCTACGGCTTCTCTACATGATTTCATTACTCTTACTACTGTAGACACTGATACATTACTTAATTCAGCAATATCTTTAAATGATAGTGTCTTAGAAAGATTCTTCATAATGTGGAATATAAGATTTTTAGATATACTGCAGTGCTTTTTCACGAATGATGTTTCAGCACAAAACTTAGAATCACATTCTCTACATTTAAAGCGTTGTTTCTTTAATCTAAGGTATGTAGGGCATTCTGACATTTTTAATAAAGCTATTTTTAATGGATCGCCGAATCCATTTTTAACTATATTACATCCTCCTTTTATACAACCGCAGTTTGCACAACACTTTGGTTCATATGATAAAGTTCCGTGAAATACGAATGTATCTTGGCCATCTACATTGATTAGATCAAGTTTATCCTCCATAGTTATATTTTGGTCTTTTATTAATAGTAAATTTGTGATAAAATTATTCATGACGAATATCCTTTCTTAGTTAATTATTTTTTTGTACACCTTAATTGTATTGGATATTTGTCTTTTTGTATAAAGAAATTGAAATCCGGGGCTGGAATTTTTCCATGCCCCGGATTTAGTATCTAACCATAATTTAATAGTTAAAATTTTAAGATTGAGAGAATCTAAAGAAAAAGGTCAAAATATAAAAAAATGAAATTGAGAGATTTTTATCTTCATTATACTGTTGAAAATCATATTACTTCTAGTGATTTGAATAGTAATTTATCACCATTTTTCTATAGATACTAGTGATTCTTTTTAGAGGATTGTTGTATGATGAAGTAAAAAAATAAGTATCTGAAAAATTTACAGTATAACCCTATTATGGTTGCTTTAGGAATAAGAATTCGTATAGAAGAAATTGCTTGTTTAAAAGCTTAGCAAAGAGAATACTTCAAAAATTTTTAGAAGTTCATACAACAACTAAGAAGTTGAACTTTGTAGAAGAATTAGGTAATAAGATTCCCAGAATTATACTATTTATTGCAACCATTATATAATGATGGCGTTCATTTAAAGGGTAGCGATGAAAATGTAATTAATAAAGTTAAAAGCAAGTTATTTAAAAACAAATAATAAAGTCATTCAAAAATTTAGTCAGTAAAATTTTTTTATTGATTTCTAGTATTACTTTATAATATGTTTATTTTTCAAAATAACATATTTTTCAGATTTATTAAATAATAGAAATAGAATATTAAAGTCATTATATTTTCTTTTAAATATAGAATATTGAATTTGTATTTTTGTATTAAAACTAATTAATTATTAAGAAGATAAGATTAAACATATTGAATATGTATTAGAGATATCAAAGGTTATATTTAAAAAAATAAGTAGGTTTCAGAAAAATTCATGAATATTGCATAGAAAAGTTTAAAAATTAGATGAAACTTTATAAATGGAGTTATTTTCAAGTAAAGTTTATTAGTGTGATTAAGGTAGTGTACTTGGATAATATATTGTAAGTGCTATTTTTATTAATTATGATATGTCTATATAAATCCTCAAGTTTTATCAGGAAATCCAAGAATAAATATATGAGAAGAATAGAAATAAGATTAATGATTGAATATTTTCTATTTTTTATTGTTAGGGTTAATAAGGAATTTTTGGAGAACGGATGTGATGCCCCCTTTTCATTATGAAAACTAATGACAGAGGGGCATATCGTCGTGTGTTTATTATTTTTATATTACTTTTCCACTTTGCTTTCTTTTTATATTTTTGATTTTTAGTTTGTACATATTATTTTTCTTTACTTGCATCCAACACTAATTGCTCTTTTAAGAAATGCATCAGAAATATAATATTGACCTATTCTCTCTATATTTTTACAATTAGAACAAGTATATAAATAATCTTCCTTAAATTTTTAATAGAATCTTCAGAACTCAATACATTGTTTTTACATTCATCACATGTTATAGTCAATGAATGTTTAATTGTATATTCTAAAAGTTTCTCAAAAACTACCTTTTTCTTCGAAATTTAAAGCGATAGAAAATTTTTAATTCTCTTATCAATTGATTAATTTTACATATACTTTCTGGTATTAATAACATAATTTCAAAATTCTTTATAGCAACTTCCACAATAAACATTAGTATAAAAGGAAGTTTTTATATAATAGTACTCCCAGAATTCATCCCATATCTTGTCATCTACAAAAATAAAATTTAAATTTTTTTCTTTCTGTTTTTATAATGTCTATTTCTGAGTTACAAGATGTATTGACTTATCAAAAAAACTTGACTAAGACCACTTTTTTACTAGTTCTATCATAGATTAATTCGTACAATAATTCAGGAGTAAATAATTCAAAAGTCTATTAGTTTGCTCTCATTAATTTTTCTTGATAACTCTTTCATACATAGCTTTAACACTTTCTTTTTCTCCTTTTAACACACTAACATCATATTCATCAGGTGATTTATTTTTTTCATATTTTCATAAAGATCAATAGGATTATCTAAAAGCCAGCATAAATAATATAAATTATCTTGCAATGGCTTCCTTGCTAATGTGTATGCTACTGTTACTTTACCTCGTTCTATACAACTAAGAGATTCATATAGATAATAACACATATCTCTTTAATATAGAAAATAGAAAAATGTCGACCTACTAATTCTGCTCCAAGTTCTAAACTTTCTCTCTCTTCTAAATCATCAAAACTTAAATTTTTCTCTGCTAAATCACCAGCAAAGATTGAATCAGAAAGATTATATGCATCTGCTTTTCATAAGAATATCCACTAAAATATCATATAAATATAACATTAAACAATGGCGTTCTAGATATTTTTTAGGTAATTCATCACTAATTATACTTTTTACCATATTTTTCTCCTTTTATTCATTATTAAACTATATTTTTATATTATTTATTCCTATTATATCATTTTTTTATGAAAAATCATCATTTTAAAAAAATTAAGTAGTTATTAGTTGATAATAGTTTAATATTGATAACCTCTATCATTAGTATGCATTTTTTGGTTTATAAGTACTAGTATATAATTATAATTGAAAATACATACTTCAGGAGAATAAGAGTGAAGTAGAATATTTTTGTTCTTTGTCAAATTCAGTTGATTTTTGAAAAATTAGGAGAAAGCTATGCTATATTAAGTAGGATAGCTTTTTCTATTTTTCATTTTAATTTCATTCTTTTCTATCTAGTTAAAATAGATTGGCACTATTCTTTTGAATATCTCGGTTTTTATTAGTAACTGAAGGTGTAAAAAGCTTTTATACAAGGAGTATTTTAGCTTTTAAAGTTACTATCCATAAGAAATACGTTTGATAACTTTTAATTTTATTGTTAATTCCTTTATAAAGGTCCATTAAATAGCCCATTGTAGTACATAGTATTTTTTTAATCTGTCTTTTTATATTTTTCTTAGTGTTTTTATAACTGTGAACATATAGCTGGGTAAGAAGGAAAAGAGAAAAGAATTGGTAAAGTTTGCTCATAGTAAGAATGATCACTCTGCATTTTTTATGATTTATGAACTCCAAGTAATATAGTATAATAGAATAAAGAAAGTTGATTAAGGCTGGAAAGTTAGATATACATGAAGTTTTGGAGGTGAGTGTGTGATAGAAATTAGACCTAGTTTTAAAGATATAGAATCATTTGAGGAATTTAACAAGTACTATTGGTATCGAGAAGAACTTTCACAAATATGTAAGTCTCTTGGACTAGAGTATAGATGTACAAAGAAAGAATTGAACTATATTATTGAACAATATTTCAAGGGAAATAGAATAGAAAAGTCTACAAGAAAAGTAAACAAAAAACATGCCGAAGTAATATCTTTAAATACACCATTGCTAGAATGTGGTTTTTCTTTTAACCAAAAATTTAGAGATTATTTTTCAGCTGTAACAGGAGTTAGCCCGTTTAAATTTAATGCTGATATGGCAACGGCTTGGAGAAAAGTAAAAAGTGATAACGATAAAGAATTTACAATTCAAGATATGATAAAAATATATTATGGAGAGTCAGATTATGCAAAGTATGATAATTCGACTTGTCAGTGGAATCAATTTCTGAAAGAATTTTGTGCAGATGAACACAGCAATAATTATTCTAACAAGTTAAAAGTTGCGGCTATCCTTTGGAAAGAAGTTAGAAACTCAAAAAAATGAAAAATTTATTCAAAAACAACTTCTAAATGAATATGGATTCAAATTAGAGGAGTATCTCAAAATAAAAAAATATCTGATACTTTTTAACGATAGCTCACCTTTGAAAAATTACGAGGAGATTATAAGATGAATAGTTATATAAAAATTAAATGAAGATAGATGGAATAATGTAAAAATGACTATACTGAGCCGTTGACACACGAACAATTAGAAGAAGCTAGAAATAATCCAATTTCTGTTGCATTAACTGTTGGGAAAAAAGTTCCAAAAGAATGGTTTGAAAAAGCAAACGGAAAAAAGATATTAGGTTTAGCTTGTGGTGGTGGTCAGCAAGGCCCAGTTTTTCGCTATAAAAGGTTATGATGTAACTATAATGGATTTTTTTCTAAATCACAATTGCAAAGAGATGAAATGGTTGCCAAAAGAGAAGGCTTAAAAATCAACACAGTTCAAGGCGATATGACAAAACCATTTCCATTTGAAAATGAAACATTTGATATTATTTTTAATCCAGTTTCAAATGTATATGCAGAAGATTTAGAAAATGTATATAAAGAAGCCTCTCGAGTATTGAAAAAGGGTGGATTGTTAATGGTTGGATTTATGAATCCTTGGATATACATGTATGATGCTGACATTGTATGGGACAAACCTGATGAAGAATTGCTTTTAAAATTCTCAATACCTTTTAATTCGAAAGAGCTTGAAGAGGAAGGTAAGATAACTATAAATCCAGAATATGGATATGAATTTAGCCATACCTTAGAAACTCAGATCCGAGGACAACTTAAAAATGGGCTTGCTATGATAGATTTTTATGAATCGTGTGACAAAAGACATAGACTATCACGCTATGGAAACGACTATATAGCTACACTTTGCATTAAACTATAATGGTATAGAACATACTTTAGGAGAATATCTCTTGTTATTTTCCGAACGAGTTAAAATCTAAATCCTAGTTTGTCTAGCTCAAATAATCAAATAAAACGCTATAACATAGCAATTTATTAAACAGTAAATACATTGTGATGTATAAAAGAGGAGAGAGTATAAGATTACTTTTGTATAACAACTTGAACTAATATTAAGAGTAAACTCTAAAAAAATAAAGAGGGAGAAACAATAAGAAACTTGACATTATTAGTTTAGTGCATTATAATGAAATTACATACCACTGGTATGATAGAAAGGAGATATTATGGTAAGGAATAGAAATCACATGAAACTAGAAAAAAATACTAGAAGTTTCTAAAGATTTATTTTTTTAAAAAAAGGGATTTGATAATACCTCAATACAAGATATAATAAATGGATTAGGTGGATTGACAAAAGGTGTTATTTATCATCATTTTGAGTCGAAACAAGAAATATTACAATCAATTATTAAAGAAAATAATCAAGAGATTTTTAAATTATAATTGGAGAGGAGATACTGGATTAGAAAAAAATACAAAATTCTTTGATGGATGCTTTTTCTAATTTTTGAACAACAGAGGCTTGTATACTCAGCTTCGATTAAGCTAAGGAGCCCACGCTTGTTAGGAGAGCAGTATCTAAGTTTATTTTCTGATTTTTTACCAGAAATTAGAGAAAGAGTTTATGAAGGTGTTAAAGATGAATCAATTAAAACAGAATATCCAGAAGAGCTAGCTGATTTGATTGTTTTAACTTTAAATATTTGGATTGGATTCCAAATTTCTGTTTATTCAGTAGAGGAACTAAAGAGAAAAATGAAATTCATTAAACTTTCTTTTGATGGGCTTGGGGTACAATTGATTTCTGATGAAATGATGGAAGTAATTTTCCAATTATTTAATCACTTAAAAGGTATAAAATAATTAATCTTGGAGTATCCTTGTTAGCAATGATTTTATGTATTTGATATTTTTAAAAAAATAACATACTCAGGTATGTTATTAAAAACTTATTAACATACCGAGAGTATGTATTATTTTTTAGTTCTCGGCATACCATCGGTATGTTCTATACTCTTATTTGATTTAAATGGTTATTTTAAATATGTGTTTAGAATAGTTTAAATAATATGAACTATATTTATTTTTAGGAGGAAAAAATCTATGTTATCACTTATTAAAATTGAAATAAATAAGGTTTCAAAATCTAAATTATTTTTGGCTTGGTTTATTACTATATTGATAGTATTAGGTGTTACGGGAATTATAATTATGGGGCTAGGTACGGATAATAAATTGGGAGAATTTGTTGGACAGAGCTCTAATAATTTTAGAATTGCTGATAAATGGGGAAATTGGGCAATTGCAACATCATTGTTTTCAGCTTTATTTACAAAAGCAGCATTTTTAATTTTTGAAGCGTATTTATTGACTACAATTTTTATCGATGAATTTAAACAAAGAACAATTTTCCAGTTGTTTTCTTACCCTATTTCTAAAAATTAAATTACTATGGGGAAAAGTCATATCGGTGATTGTAATATCATTTATTGCGCATTTTACTGCACATTTAGTTATTCAATTATTAATTAAATTAGTCGCGGTTTTAACTGAATCAAATTATATCCCAGTAGTTAATCAATTAATTAATTTAATAGGAATTTACGTTTTGGGACAGTATTAATTGGGGATATTACCTTTTGTTATAGGTATGATTAAGTATTCAACACCTATAACAATGCTTTCAGGACTTGGTTTTAGCAGCATTACTATCTAATGCAACTCTGGGAAGTTTGACTAATAATTTTGTTAACAACTCATTATTTTTTTAATATTTTGCTAGCTTCATAAGTATAATTATTGCTTCAGTTTCAATTTATAATATTTCAAGAAAAGATATTAATATCAAGTAGTATAACTTAATTTACTGGAATGAATTGTTTTCAGGAATAAAAATGAATCGACTAAAATAAGTAACAGTCTTTTGATTATTACTTTAAAAAGAAGAGATTATATAAGTTAGTATTTATACTCCTGAAGAAGAAAATCTCGTATTGAAAGCAGGATATAGAAAGAGAGGTATAGAAATGAAAAATGTTGTTGAAATAAAAGAACTTTTTAAAACTATTAATAAGGAAGAAATTTTAAGTGGTATTAATCTTCAAATTGCTGAAGGAGAAATATATGGATTTCTAGGGCCAAATGGTGCTGGAAAAAAACAACTTTAATGAAATGCATGTTGTCTTTATCAACTATTACATCTGGTAGTATTGAAATTTTCGGGAAAAAAATTTACAAGAACACAGAGAGGAAATTCTAAGTCAGATTGGTAGTATTATTGAAACACCAATTTTTTATGAAAATTGTACTGCAAAAGAAATTTTGAAAATTCATGCTCAGTATATGGGGGGAAATATAACTGAATCAGATATAATAAGTGTCTTAAGTATGGTGGGATTAAAAAATACTACTAAAAAAGTAAAAGAGTTTTCGTTAGGAATGAGGCAGCGACTCGGTTTAGCTAGGGCTTTTTTAACAAAACCTAGATTATTAATCTTAGATGAGCCAATCAATGGTTTGGACCCAATAGGAATTCAAGAAATTCGAAATCTTTTGCTGCTCCTTTCTAAGGAGCATGGAATTACAATATTAATCTCGAGTCATATCTTATCTGAAATTTCACAGATAGCAGACAAGATTGGTGTTATAAAAAATGGAGAAATGATTGAACAAATTTCTATGAAAGAAATTATGAGAGAAAATATTGACTTTAGAAGAATATTTTATGTCACATTTTCTAAATAAAATTTAATAATTATGAGGTGGATTAAGAATGAAACAATTGATAAAGAATCATAAAAAAAGTTTTATTATGCTTTCATGATTTTTTAATATACTAGTTCCTTTAACTAATATTGCTTTTGCTTATTCTATTAAAGATATTATTGATAGTGGATTGTCCCAAAATAGAGAAGCACTAACTGAAGCTGTATTAGTTGGCGCTGCTGTTATTTTTCGTCTATGCTGGTCTTAATTTCATATCTCTTCGATTGAGGAAATAAACTTGTTAGAAAAAAATTATGTCAAGATATAAAAAAATAAGGTGTTTCAATCAATTTTTAGATAAGGATTATAGAGAATTTTTCTAAAGGAGAAATCAGGAAAATATATTTCTATATTGACTGAAAATATGAAGAAAAATTGAGCAAGACTATTTATACCAGTATTTTAATATTTCAAAAAAACTTTTCTTTTGATGATTTTTCTCGCTAATAGCCATGTTTATAGGTAACTGGTTTTTAACCTTATTGGTTATCATTGCCAGCATTATTCCAATGATAATTTCAGGAGTTATTGGGCAAAAGTCAGTTTCTTTACAAAATAGTGCTCTTATTGCTGATCAGAAGTATTTAGCTAAAGTTAAAGATATTTTAGCAGGATTTCTGGTTATTAAAAGTTTTAATGTGAAAGAAGCTATTCGTCAAGATTATAATCATGAAAGTGAAAAATTGGATAAGATTTATTATATAAAAGGAAAATTTGATGTTTTTGCTAATGTTATTTCTCAGCTTTCAGGGATGATTGTTTTTTTAGTAGCCTTTGGTGGAGGAATGTATCTTGTCTTCGATGGTCATACCACAATTGGAAGTGTAACAGCTATTGTTCAACTAGTCAATTTTGTAGTAATTCCACTTAATGAAATTGGTATGGGAATGAGTAAATTCCGTGAAGGTCAGGCAACACTAGGTTCATTTAAGATGAAAGCTGTACCCGAACTTCAAACAGGTAAAAGGAAAGAATATTTCGATGATGTAATTTCTTTTTTTCAAATGTAGATTTTTCTTATCCTAATGCTAAAGAAAAGATTTTTAATAATTTATCTTTGAATATTCAAAAGGGAGAAAAAATTGCAATCGTAGGTATGTCAGGAAGTGGGAAATCAACTTTACTAAATTTATTATTGCGTTTTTATGATGTAACAAGTGGGCACATATCAATTGATAATCAAGATTTACAAGATATTTCATCAGAGAGTCTGTATAATTTAATAACTGTAGTTCAACAAGATGTTTATATTTTTGATGATACTTTAAGTGCGAATATTACACTTAATCAACCTTTCGCAGATGATGAGATAAAACAAGCTGTACAGGAGTCTGGGTTAGAAAATTATATTTTAGGAAATGAATTAGGTTTGCAAACTTTATGTGGTGAGGGTGGATCAAATTTATCCGGTGGGCAAAAACAGAGACTTAGCATTGCACGTGCCTTAATTCGTAAAACACCAATCTTATTATTAGATGAGGCTACTTCATCTTTGGATAATAAAGTTACTACTGAAATTGAAAATTCAATCATGAAAATTCAAGATTTGACAGCACTTGTTGTCACTCACAAGTTGAATGAAGCTATTTTGAAAAAATATGATAGAATTATTTTTATGAAAGACGGTGTCATTGTTGAAGATGGTTCTTTTAGTGATTTGATGGATAGAAAAGGTGAATTTTATAAGTTGTTTGGGTTGAGTGTGTAACTTTGATAGTGAAGGGTGATAAGTAGGTAATTTATTAATAGAGTATTATTGTTGGTATTTTAAAAGTAGTAGCCTATACTATTGAATATTTATAAAAGATGGTTATTATTTTTAAGTAATAATTTGAAAATTGGTAACTTTATAATATTGATAATCTCTATCAGTGAAACATATTTGTTGTTTTCTAATTCTTAATATATAATCTTTAAATAAGAAATATACATGTTTAGGGAGAACAAGAATAAAGTTAGAAGATTTTACAGAACAGGAACAAGAATAGATAAAGAAATGTCTTACTTTTTCAGTAATCAGTGATAAAGAGGTTGCAGAAATAATATTTTCATTAGTTCCTGAAGAATTTATGAAGAAAATTCCTTTTTTTGTAAGAAAACATGCTAATACTCGTACAGTTAAGAGAATTTCTATTGAGTATCCAGAACTTTATGCTGTAGCTCCAAAAGAAGGTGAGTGGTCAGAAATGTCAGGCTATGAAGATGAAGGGAATAAGTTAAATATAACGGAAGAGTATATATCAAAATGTTCATCATTAATTGTAGGAAAAAATATCGGCGATGCTTTTACAGGAATGATGAGTGGTTTGGGAAGTGTATTGAGGTGAGATGATGAAAGATAATTATGAAATTATTCCTGTAGGAATTTATCAAAAGCAATCTGTTTTTTATGATAAAAGCAGTCAAAAATTACTACTCAGGATAGATAAAAAAGAAAGCAGCTATAGTCAATCTTTCTTAGTGATGATTATACTGTTTATGTTGCCAATAGTTAGATGGTTAAATCAATATCTATTTATAAATATTTTATTATTTAACATTTTAATACTGATATTTGGGACAATTGCAGTTTTTCTGTTTCGCGAATCTACGTTAAAGAGTTGTATAGAGGGATAGAATTATCTGATTTATACCTGTCGAGAGAATCATATGGTATATTTCTTCATCAAGAAAAAAAGAAATTCTAAGATTGCGATGATAACTATCATATCTTTATTTCTAATAGTTACAATTTCTGCTATTCTATATTTACTGACATCAATCTTTTTATTCTTATTTGTTTTCATCGGTTTACTTTTTTTCCTTTTTTTGTTTATTCTTAAATACAAAAAAACGAAAAGAACGATATAGTATTTTAAATCAATTGATAAAGGAGTTAGAGAATGAGTAATTACTTGACTATTGGAAGTGGTGTTCAAGTGAGTAAAAGACATGTACGATTATAAAAAAAATAATGCCCTTTGGCTACTATAAAAAGAATCCAGTTTATTACGATTTGAATGAAGGAAGTCTTAAAGTATCTCAGTCAAAAGAAATTCCTTACAAAATAAATAGTTGAGTTCTCAGTGCAGTATTAGTAGCTCTTCCTATCATAAGAAAGAGTTATCCTCTAACCATTTTAGAAAATAGTTATGTTAAAATAACTCTATTTGTTTTAGCGACTATTGTGGCAGTGGTAGCTGTAAAATCCGTATCCAGAAGGCTATCAAGATTAACACCAATATAGAGTAATGGATGATTTGACAGAAGAAAATATAATAAATGCTTTTAAAACAGCTTCATCAGAAGTTAAAGAAAGTTTAATTGATGTAATAGAAAACCGGGGATTTTCTTTTCCAGATCTGGCTAATATTCAACAAGGAGAAATTGCAAAAGTCTTTGGAGTAGGTGGAGGAAACTCTGATACAACTTGGGAATTCTTTGAAGTATTATGAAGATTTAGGTTTATTAAAAAGAGGTGATAAAAATGAATTCGGAACAAATTGAAAAAAATTCAAACAAGAAATAGAATGTATTATAAAAGATTATATATATTTTTACGATATGTTCTTTTTCGATGAAAACAAATAGAACACCATTTGCTGTACATATATTTAACAAAGATGATTTATTCATGGTGAATAGCAGAGATGAGAGGGCTCATGTAATTGGAAGAACATTTGAATTTGATAATTTTTCTGAGGCTAAAAAAAAATTTTTTAATGTATTAGACTTTATAGTACGTGAGGGTCGAAGGGATATATCTAACAGAGGAAGCTATATGTATTCCTCACCTCTTTGGGATAAACCATAATGATAAATTTATAAAAGCAACGCAGTGAAATTTGATTTGAATTTTATTGAGCTCTCCCAGCAACAAGTATCAACTTCCTTGTTATTGAAGAGGGTATAAATATTAATGCAATTGATAAATATGAATCAATAGCATTAATTTATTCTTTAACTGTTTTAAAAATTAACAACACAAGATGCATATCTTATTTATGAATTATTGCTAAAACATAATGCAGATTATACTCTAAAAATGATGAGGGTAAATCTGCGTTAGACTAAGCTAAAGAGTTATCTTGGAGAAATGATTTTTTAAATATTTTGGAGGAGTATGAAAATGAAAGTAAGTGATAATTATGGAGGATTTGTTTTATCAAGGAATGTAAAAAATGGATTACCTATTGCGTATACTTATAGAGAAAAATCTCGACTGTTTCAATTAAATGGATGGACCATTTATTCTAGTTCCGATGATGAGGAATACGTAAATAATCCCCAAAATTTTGAAATTGTATCAGCAAAAACCATGTTTTCAATTGCACCCGTGATGGAAGAAATTTTTGAAGCGAAGTATGGGACGAATTTAGCGTGGCTATACGAGGAGGGGGTTCATGTTGGTTTCTATGATTTAAATGAGGAAAAAGAGGTGAAAATATCTGAAATTTTAGATTAGTTATATCATAGTAGTATTATCATGAAGGAGTCCTACATAAGACAAGGTAGAAGCGATTGAGGCTGCTAAACGGAATGCAAAACAAGAAGGAAGTTTTGTAACCTCTTCTCCTGCTCAAAATAGGATTCAAGCGAAAATTGATACAGCTTTATTACCTGAATGGAAGAATACTCGGATGTACGAAGTAGAGATTCGAATTCCTAAGGGAGAAACATTAAGTATTGGAAAAGTTGCGCCGCAAACGATATCTTCATCAGGGGCTGTTCTAAAAGGCGGTGCTGACCAAATATTATTACCACAGGGATGGTCGCAGGATTGGGTTGTAAATGTAAGGACTGTCCCTAATTAAGGAGTAGATTATGAGTATGAAATCAATAGAGATAGCCAATAAAATTTTAGAAATAATGGATGAACAGTATCCTTCAGAAATACAGGAAAAAGGAGCAATTAACACTCTTTATACCATTATTAGATCAATAAAGGAAACAGAAACTATCCCATCGAATGTTCATCTTAAGGATCATGCACGCATGTTGATGGATGCAACTGCTAATTATAATTTAGAAACCATCTACCTACTTCAAGATTTAGATAAGGAATTAAAAAAGAATGAACGTCAAAGATAGTTTACAACGTTTTTCATCAAACAGAACAGAAAAAAATAGGGAACAGCTTCTTTCAAATTTGGAGAAAAGTTCACTTTTTGTTCCAGTAAGATGGATTGATGAGCAGACGTTCCGCATTCTCCATATTCAGGATGGAACAGAAAATTTTTATCTGAAGTAAGTAGTAAGGAGTGAATTTAAAATGAAAATAATTTCAGAAGTAGTTGATAATTTAACTAGTATAAAATTATTAGTGAATTCTCGAAAAACTAATATTCCTATAATAGAGCTAGATAAGTTATCCATTGCGGAAAAAAATATCACAAGTTTAAAATGGGAAAATTTTTGTTCTTGAACAACGTGGTGATCTAACCGCATATTTATTAAAAATGAGAGAAATTTTCAAAAAAATGGAATGAATTGAGTAGGGATGCAAAAAGAAAGAATTATTCCTATTGTTACAAAACAACTGTTTGCTTTAGTTGAAGAAAAAATATTTGAATCAATGATACCCCAAATTAGATTTGATATAATTAATATTTCGATATATTTAACGATAAAGAATGAATGTCTAAATGTAAATTCACCGTTTTTTTGATGATTTATATACTTTTATATCGATTGGGTTATATTCCCTGTGGCTATGCTAAAGGGAAATATAAAGTATTATAAGGAGAAATAAATGGAAAAGCAATATGTAAGCGAGTCATTAAGAATAGCAAATGATATTATTCAATTGGTTAAAATTGATCTAGAGGACGAAATGAATAGGCAAATTTTAGCTTCCTATATATTTGGTGTTTTAAATGCTAAAGCAATTCAAGAGTCCATTTCTCCAATCGATGTTCAAGTTACAATGATTCGTGTTGGAATAAAAGCATTGGGCTATAGTCCAGAGGCAGCTACTCAAATGACGCAATTTGTTATCGATGCCACAGATAAGAATTTTCACCCGACTGTATATGCAATAATACATAGAGGAATAGAGGCGTTTTATCTCTATAGTAATGAGAAGTACGAGCAATTAAAAGAGGATTTTGATAATATAATGGCATCCATAAAATAAGGTAGATTTGCTTTAAGAAGAAAATAATGGAGGAAAGAATGTATTATTTTAAATCGTTTGAGAGACCTATCTCAAATTTAGAACTATCAGAGATAGAAAAAAATAAATGTAATACTTCCAGAAGACTATAAGAAATTTCTATTAAAAAGTTAACGTGGGTATTCCTAAAGAGCAGTATTTATCGTTTTTTTATTGATGATTTAAATGAAGAAGTGATTTTTGGGGACAATGCTAGGGTATTTCAGAGAATAAAAACTTTAGTCTAACGGATTTGGAACTCAGAATATCAAATGGAACTCCCATACGATTCATTTGTCTTTGGAATGGAATATGGAGGAGGGTTATTTGTTATGATTGTGAGTGGAGAAGATAGAGGAATTTATTTTTTGGGACCACACATTTATATTTGACCAGTCGTCGGTAGATTCAAATGTATACTTTTAGCAGATAATTTTTACTAATTTTATAGAAAAGTTATATATTTCTGAACCATAGAAATACAAAAGGGGAGTCCTATTTATGGGTGATAAATTCCTTGAATCAGCCAATGTGAGGTTTAAGTAATGGTTCAATACGATAAGAATAATATTTTTACAGGTATTATTACTAGCCGCAAGAGAGAAATATTCGAAGTAGATGATACTTTGATTCAACTTGGTCAATAATTAGGAATGTGTCCGCAGATTTAGATAATTTATTATCACAAGCGAAAGACGTAAATCTCAAAACCTATCGTCGTCTTGAACGAGACTGGTCAGAAGCAATTAAAGAGAATAAGAAAGTTGAAGTTCATGTCAAAATTGAGTACGTAGGGAATGCTGTACGACCGAAGATATTTAGAGTAAATTATATAATTGATGGCCAAACTTTTACACGTCGTATAAAAAATATTAATGGAGTGAAGTAGATGATATTTGAAGATTTATTAATGGAAATTCAATCTAATTTGGTGTCTTTGGGATTAGAATATTCGAATAGTCAAATTGATGAAATTTATTTGTATGGTTATATGGAAGAAGGTAGTTATTTTTTTCAATTTATTTTTTTAAGAAAAATGGGGAGATAATTAGACTCAATCAGATTAATGATTTTTTTGAGTGAAAATGAAAAAAATAGACGATTCACGTGATAGACAGATACAACTTCTAGAATTAGGAATTGATGATTTGGAAAAAAATCGAGATTTTTGTTTGAGAATAATAAAAAGAAGTACCTACCGAAATCAAAATTATTTATAATAAGAGCAGCAATAGTATCAAATCTAAATATAGTTATTCACCTATTTTCAGATGATACTTCAGAATTAGAATTATTCAATAACTGGTATGATACGGTGAAAGTAGAAAATAATATTTGAAGATAAGATAATGGATTTACAAGTAGTCAAGCGCTTTGAACTTAGTTTCTACTCCATTATCATATAGTTATGAGAATCAGGAAGCTCAGATCCATTACAATCAATTAGATCATCTATTTTTTTCATCACTGATTTACAGGATTTCATGGGATTGTGGACAGTGTCTACAGTCCTAGCGAAGAGCAATAATATCATTAAAGAAAGGAAAATAAGATGATTTTAGAAGGTTTTAAAAAAATAAATGAGGAGCAAATTACTCGAGTTGAAAATACTTTAAATATCTCATTCCCTTTAGATTATAAGGATTTTATTCTATCGAATAATGGGATGTGCGCAGAAGGTGAGCTTGGTATAGCAATTCCTTTGAATCAAGAAGTAATAGCCATAGATATTCTATATGGAATTGATACAGAAACCGAGAATTGTAACATTCTTGAATGGACTCAAGAATACAAAGAAGATTTACCAGAAAACACTCTTATTATTGGAGATGATGTACTGATGGGGTTCTTTATTTTGGTTTGTAAAGGAGAAGATAAAGGGGTGTACTATTATGATCATGCTTATAACTTAGAGGGTTCGGATGATGATGGAAATACTTATTTTATAGCTAACTCTTTTGAGGAGTTTATAAATCAATTGACTGTGATTGAATAATTGAAGTAATTTTTACAATCATATTTTTTTGAGTTTTCTAAGACAATCACGGATTTTCAGAATCTTGTTGGCGAAAACTCTGTGTGAGGTAATGCACTTCTCTAGTAAACATGCGGATGATGTAGTACGAGGAGTAGGTGGTTCTGGGAAAGTAGAGCGCTTCTATGATGATATAAAAAATATAACAGCTAAGGATATTCCAACAGTTAAAAGTGGAGATTTTGAAAAAATTTTTAATTTTCTAACGGTAGAAGAGTTAAACTTTATTTGGAAGAAAAAGGAACTACGTAAGAAAATTGAACGTCAATTAAGATATCTTGGTGGAATGCATGAGTGGCATTTAGTTTCAAGGACTCCGTAATTCAAGTATTGGGATATAACTGCCGAAAAAATTAGAGAGTTACGTACTGCAATTTTAGATGAAAAGTTTATTAATCTTGAAGGAGGCCATGGTGGTTTAGGTTCTACAAAATCACATAATGAATTGCTGGAAATTATTGATTCGTTGAAAGATTATGATATGTTTGTGAGAAGATTAAATATCTGGGATAATTATAGTCTTGAGGGATGATTTTAGGTATTACCTAAGTGGCTAAGAACCCCATAGCCAATAGAAAGGATTTAATAAAATGGAAACAGACAATACGGTATCTATTTGGATAGGTAATTTCAAAAATTTAACTGAATTAGAAAATTATATTGATCTAACTTATGATGATGAGGGAGAGATCGTTGTTTCTGATTTTTTCAATGATTTTAAGATAGACATTAATGATATAGATGAAGATTTAATTGAAAAAGCAGTTTTGCCAAATGAAACAAACGATATATCTATTATTTTGCGCACTGCTTCCTATGAGGAACAGTTGTTGTGTAAATTGAACGCATTAGAGAGTCTGACTATAAATAAAGGCAATACAGTTGTACTAATCTATAACTATGCTTATGATGGCTCTGTAAAATCCTCAGATTATTTAAATTTCATTACAAGTGTAGATTATAGATAAAACAATAATTTAAAAGTATGAGTAAGGAGATGGATGACATGGAATCAAAAGCAATATTTGAAGCTGCACAGGTAGGCGATTTTAAATTACTGAAAGATTTATATATCGGTAGTATAAATCAGGTAAATAAGGAACAATTGAATCTTTTTATCGGTTGTCCTCACTAATAGTGATAAAATTGAAGACCGAATTAAGATAATTAACTTCTTGCTTGATAGAGGTATAGATATAAACTATCAGGATAGAGATGGTAGAACAGCACTACATAATTTTTTTCAATTTAAAGCAAATTGGAGACCGAATGTAGATTACGCAGTAAATGTAATAGCTAAGTTAATTGAAGCGGGTATAAATATTAATGCAGTTGATAAATATGGATCAGTAGCATTAATTTATTCTTTAACTGTTTTTAAAATTAACAACGCAAGATGCATATCCTATTTATGAATTATTGCTAAAACATAATGTAGATTATACTCTAAAAAATGATGCGGGTAAATCTGCGTTAGACTACGCTAAAGAGTTATCTTGGAGAAATGATTTTTTAAATATTTTGGAGAAGTATGAAAATGAAAGTAAATGATAATTATGGAGGATTTGTTCTATCAAGGAATGTAAAAAATGGATTACCTATTGCGTATACTTACAGAGAAGAATCTCGACTGTTACAATTAAATGGATGGACTATTTATTCTAGTTCCGATGATGAGGAATACGTAAATAATCCCCAAAATTTTGAAATTGTATCAGCAAAAACCATGTTTTCTATTGTACCTGTGATGGAAGAAATTTTTGAAGCGAAGTATGGGACGAATTTAGCGTGGCTATACGAGGAGGGGGTTCATGTTGGTTTCTATGATTTAAATGAGGAAAAAGAGGTAAAAATATCTGAAATTTTAGATTAGTTATATATAGTAGTATTATCATGATTGATTTTTTATGAGGTGTATGTAATTCTTGTATAGTGCTGCTAATATATATTGAATGTGGTATTCATTCTAAATATAAAAAGAAAGGAAAAAATTAGAAGGTGGAAGATATTAGAACGGTAATCCTCCCTTTGCCTAGTATTGAATTAGTTAAGGAAAAAGAGGAAGAATGGTGCATTGATTTACCGAGTTCCTTTAAGGAATTTATAATCAGATATAATGGGATAATTCCTAAAAAGAATCTTTTTAAAATCAGTGATGATAAAGAGTATGTTATAGAAAGATTCCTTTGTATTTTAGATGATTTTGAAGAGAATTCCCTAGGAATGTACGATATTGATGTTATATGGAGTCCAATACTAGAAATTTTAAGTGTGGATCTAGATTCTGTTGGTGTAGAACTATTACCAGTAGCAACACTGTTCGGTGGTGATTTTATATGTTTAGATTATAGAGAAGGGCCCCAGAACCCTAAGGTATGTTATTGGAAGCGTGAGGATTCATACGAATGGCATCCTAGTGTAGAGTTTGTTTCAGAAACATTTGAAGATTTTTTAGGAATGCTATATTCTGAAGATGGTATTGCAAATAGCTAGTATTTGGTTACGGAATCATGCTTTAGGTCATTGGGTCCGACGCTATAAGATAAATAGAAAGGATTTAATGTTTAATAATGGAATATAAAAATACGATAATAACACCATTACCTGACGAACAGTTACTGAATGAAGAAGAAAAGATATGGAGAATTTCACTCCCAGCATCTGCTAAGGAATTTTTTAAACAATATAGTGGATTGATTCCTAAGAAGAATATCTTTAGCGGAAAGTTACCTCAAGATCAGGAACGTATAATAGAACGTTTTTTATGTATTTTACATGATACTCAAAATCATACTTTGGGTATGTATGATATAGATATAATTCTAACGCAATTAGCTGAACGCTTACTGTATTCTGAAGATATTTTAGGAGTAGAATTACTACCTGTAGCGGCTTTATTTGGCGGAGACTTTGTTTGCTTAGATTATAGTCAGAGAAGGGAGAATCCTAGTGTGTGCATATGGCATCATGAATCTTCTTATGAACTTAATCCATCCACAACTTTTATCACGGATACATTTGAAGACTTTTTAGGAATGCTATATTCTAAAGATGATATTGCAAAATAGCTAGTATTTGGTTACGGAATCATGCTTTTTGAGTATATGTTAAGAGTAATGCACAAAAATATAATGCAGGAGTCCTATTTATGGGTGATAAATTCCTTGAGTTATTTATTGAAAAAAACTTTTTATAATGAGCTATTTAATAAAGTTGAAATCTTACATCTACCTTCATAGAGATGAAATAAAAAGTTAGATTCTACACTTTATCTTTTGATATCCTATAAAGCGTTAGATGATTTTTACCGTCAAGGAGTGAAAGATACACTCCTGTTTAGAGAAAAAAACTTTACAAGCGTCCATCAGGTTATAGGAAGAATGCAAAAGGAAACTGTCTGGGATAAAAGCTAAGGATGAACAAGGTGTTGTCAAAAGATCCTATTACTAAAAAGGTAATGGATATTGAGGAGCCTTGGGATATGGGGATATAAAGCCGGGACATAAATTTAGAAAACACCAACAAAGTGCGGCTGATAGAAAAAAATAACTCGTAAACAATTTTTTTAGATGAATATAATAATCCCAATAGCTATAGACCAGAGCTACCAGAATCTAATAGAAGTCATATTTGGTGAAGATAAGATGGATTTTTTTATTTTGGTCCATGATTTTTGAAGAAAGGGGACTTACTATGGAATATGATAAAAAAAGAGACAGCTAGAAAGCTTTTTAGATGATGTTGGCGGTACTCCAAGAGTATATGTATTTAAAGATGAATCTGGAAAAGAAATTGACATATTTTTGTGGTGCTGATTCTCCAATTGAACACGTATCTTCTTACTCCACTGTTGGGTTATCAGACTACACTTTGAACAAAAAAAGATAGATGATAAATCTTTAAGAGCAGAAATTATTGGTTCAACAGATAGTAGGAATGAGAGGTAGTTAGTATGAATAGAGTATTCGAAGATCAATTGATGGATATTCAATCTGATATGATTTCTTTATCACTCGAGTATGTAGAAAAATAAAGAAGAGACAGTTTATATATATGTGGTTTTTAGAGGATGGTTTAGTTTCTTTTTGATGTTTTTTTATAAAATTGGTGGATTCATTTCTGAGAAAAAGTGATGTAAATGAGTATTTGTCAGAAAAAATTAATGATTCAGATGATATCCAATTCTCGCTATTAGAATATGGAATAGAGGATGCGGAAAAGATAGAAGTACTCTTTGAAGAGAATTCTAAAGAGGTACCCACTGAAATAAGATTAGTATATGATGTGAAAAATAATAGTCTTAAAAGCAATTACATATACGATGCAATGTATGAAAAAAATGAAGATTTATCAGTATCAGATGTTTTTGAAGCTTGGATACAGGAAGAAAAATCGAAATTAATCACATAAAAGCTAGTGTTTACGAGCCGTATGTAAACACGGAGAAAGGCTAATGGGATTTTATGTAGATATTGCGGAGCTAAGGTAGGAGATGCAGGTATTGGTAATACTTGGCATCATCACCAAGATGGAATAACGTTGCAAGCGGTTGATAGGGCTATAACTCATCGAGGTGGTATATCAATTATGAAAGGAAATAAATAAAAAAATGACAATGAAGCTTGATAGGTTTGGATTTGCCAATGAAGAAGCGATTTCAATATTAGAAAATAAATTTGAAGTAGTTTTACCAGAAGATTATAAAAAGATTTTTTTTATTACAAGAAAAATGGTGGTAGAAATACAGCTTATAAATATAAAAAAATTTAGTAAGAATTTCTCAAATTAGTGAAGAAATTAATATTGATGTAATGTTCGGTGTTGAAACGAATATAAAAAAATGCAGATATCGAACAGTGGACTAGTGAGTATCGGGATGATTTATTCCCAAATTCAATCATTATTGGGGACACTATTCAACATGGCTTCATAGTGTTCTGGCTTAGTAATGAAGAAAATAGGGGAATTTATTACTATGATGATACATATGAATTTGAATCATCTACTGATGATGTGAATGCTTATTTTTTGGCAAACTCATTTAGTGAGTTTTTAAGTATGGTAGAAAAATTAGTGAATAGGTCGTTGATGGAACACGGAATCTACCACTTCCTCAAGGGATGAAAGATACACTCCTATTTGCGGAAGGTTTTATTGGTGTAGCTGGAAGTATGATTTCAGAGACTGCCATCGGAGCTGTAGATTTGACACAGCTTATTGGTATTACCAGTATTTATGGCATCAATCGCCTGATAAGTGGTCGAACTCCAGAGTGGATGAAGCGGGACTTACAAGGAACGGTAGATAACCTGTCTAGCCTTGCGGAGTTATGAGTAGGAACTTACACTGCTCTGACGGATCCAGGAGCGGCTCAGCGTGGCCAGGATCCCAATGCCAGCTATGCGGATAAGGTAGCTTATCGTGCTCAAGAGACTGGAAAAGCCCTCTGGGATAAGGTCACCCATATGGATGCCTATGATGCAGGAGGCTTGACCTTTGAGATTGCGAGTCTTTTTGTCGGCCCAGCAGCTGTAGGGAAGATGGCTAAGGGGACCAAACTAGGAGCTAAGGCAGCTGAGATGATTAGCTTAGCCAAAAACAGTACCAAAGCAAGAATTCTCGCAAATGTCGAAAAATGGGGTTCAAAGGTTGACAGTATTCTTGCGAATGGCGATGATGTCATCAAGCGTTTCACCAAAAATCTACTGAAGAAAGAGCTTCCTTTCTCAATAGGAAGCGAAGTTTTAGCTGGTGTAGGTATAGTAGGTCATCAGCCAACAGTCGGTGAGGTCATTCAGTATTTTAAGGATAAAGCTCGGGATGTTTATTCAAAACTTTCGAGCTCCAGAGGAGGATTTTCTTGAACTCTACGTGGAGAAAATGTTGAGATACCCAATATTTCCTTGAAAGAAATCGAGTATGCTAAAAGAGCTAGAGAAGAATATCGAAAATTAATAAGAGAATTTGACTTAACTGTTCGAAAAGATTTTTTAAAGGATATTTTCAAAGATACTGATAAATTACGAGAGTTGGGATTCAGTGAGTCCGATATACAAAAATTAGCAGATGGTTTAGTTACTAAAGGTTACCAAGTTCATTATCAGTTACCATTAGATGATAGTGGAACAAATAGTTTTGAGAATCTTGTCTTAATAAAGAATGATCCTTATCATAAAGTGGTAACGGCATATAGTTAAAGGTATGGAAGTTGGAGACTCCAAATTAGTTGATTGGCCATTCTTTACAGCTAATATTTATCCAAATTAGAATAGAGGAGATATAAAAAAATGTGGATGAATTTTATTTCAAAAATTTCAGAAATTGAAGAAAAGTATGGAGATTCTGTTAATAGTGGAGTTCCAAATACTGTTTTTTTCAGCTCTTATAAAGAAACATAACGTTTGGCCGAATGATGAAGTGATGGAAGATTATAAAAGATTTCTTTCTCAAGTAAATGGAATTGATTTTAATGGTTTCATTTTTGTATGGTATTTCTCAAAAAAACAAACCCAGATATTATAGATGAAGATGTCTATGATATATTTGAAATGAATATTATTTGGCATGAGGAATCTAGTAACAACAGCTATTTCTTTTTTTAGGTGAGAGTGGTATGAGTTGGTATGTCTATGATACTTTTGATAGAGTATATAAGGAGTTAGATTTACCTTCAGGAGATCTAGTTAACAAGTATAGTACTCTAGACGACTTCTTGGAATCTGTTTTTAAAAAAACAGCATTGAACTAGCATTAGTAGTTAACTCTAGAAAAATGGGGTTCAAAGGTTGACAATGTCTTAGCAAAGAGCAATAATGTTATTGGGAAATTTGGCGAGAAAATATTAGATACCCGAATCCCAGTTGGCATTCGTAAAGAGGCACTTGCCTTTGTGGGTGGTATGGGCTCAGTGCCTGCCTTCAGCGTTGAGAGTAAGACTCTGTGTGAGGTTAGACAGTTCTTTAGTAAACATACGGATGATGTAGTGCGAGGAGTAGGTGGTTCTGGAGAAGTAGCAAACAGGGAGAAGATTTATTACAATCAACTAAAGAGATTCAAAAGAATTGAGGAGATTAACGTAGTATTTAAACGTAATCCGAAACATGATGAAGCCGAGTTTATTCGTCAATTGAAAGGACAAGAAGAAGGTTTAAAACAAATTAACTGTAAAAGAGTATTTTAAAAAAATAGGAAAAGAATACATCAAAAACGGACGTTCATCGAAAGCTAAAGCTGTTCAAAAAGCTGCCAGAGAAAATGCTCTAGCAGATAAATACAATGAGATGTTGCTACAAGGGAATTCTCGTTCAGAAGCTAAGCGCATTGCTGAGGACTGGATAAAAAAACACAAGCTGCTTTGCATGCTTCAGATATGATAGCCGACGGTTATGCTACTAAAATTACAGGTATGGGAGATACTCGTATTAATTCTTCTCTAGGATCTCAATGGCGTTCAAGAATAAGCGAAATGGATCAGCAAATACGTAAAGCAACTGAATATCTTTTAAAAGATGATTTGGATAAAACAAGGATCAATATTAAATTGGAATATATACAGAGGTGATATTATGTTAGATGATTTTATAAAAGTTATGGCGATGCCTCAGGATGTAGTTGAAAAATACCGTACTATGGTACCAGATGAATTAATTCAAATTTGGCAAAATCAAGGTATAGGAACTTTTTTAGGAGGATATTTAAAAAAATTATTAATCCTGAGGAATATAGAGATTTGTTGGATTCAACATACTTCCGTGGGGACTTAGCAGTTCCAATATTTGTGACAGCATTCGGTGATATTATAACATTTGAAGAAAATAGATATTTAAGGCTTGTAAAGTACAAAGATGGAGTATTTGAAATCATTTTTGGAAAACTTTCTATTTTTTTCTTGAAATTCTTGAAGGATGAAGATTTTTCAGAAGGATTATTTTTGAAATTGATTTATATAAAAGTGCATTGAAACAATACGGAGACTTAGATTATGATTATTGCTTTGGATTTGTACCATTGCTTGGTTTAGGTGGACAGAAGACTGTGGAAAAATATAGATAAGGTAAAAAAATAAAAGAGCATATTTATATTATTTCGGAGCTTGTTGGAAATATTGGGATGTGATAGAAACTTTATCGGAGGAACTCTGTATAGTTCTGATTTTCGTATGTTATTTGTCGATAAAATTGATGAATTAAAAAGGATTGCTCGAATGAGATTGGCTCCTGGTGGGAAGATGTCGTTGAGGGAACACGAAATCTGCCTATTCCACAGGACTTGAAAGATTCCCTCCTGTTTGCGGAAGGTTTTATTGGTGCAGCTGGAAGTATGGTTTCAGAGACTGCCATCGGAGCTGTGGATTTGACTCAGATCATTGGTATTGACAGAAATGCTAACTTTAGACAAGCTGATGAGTACTTTTCTAGAGAATTAGGGAAAGCTCGTCGAGAAATTGTTAAGTTTAGAAAAGAAAATAAACTAACGTGGCACGAACTTAATGACATGACGAGTATGCAACTAGTTCCGAGTATCATAAATAGTAAATTTGGGTACTTAGGCGGTGTTTCAGAAGTTAAAAAGTTGTTGGAATTATTACAGTAGAAAAAGAGGTGTGAAATGAAGATAGTACATCCTGTTTTTGGGGAATTGACATTTAATTATGGTTGGACTAAGAGTATTAAATTAAATATTTTTAAAAAGGAATTTTCTGTTGAAATAAATATTGACGCAGATGAAGATGAGGTGTTCGATGAAAATCAAATCAAAGCTTTTGAATTTTTTTTCAGTGATATTCAGAACCGTGTTACCCAAGCCGAGAATGGTATTGTTGGATATTACAATTCAATAATTGATGAGGTAATTGATAGACTGGATTCAGATTCTAATTTTGGTAAGAAGTTATTAAATGCTAAAGATAACCCGAGTGAAATCTTTAGATTTTTGACAGTAAAACAAATTATGATTCCGATGAATTTTGATGATAATACACGTGAAGCAGGCTTCATTTGTGATTGTGAATGGGATATTGAAAACGGTGTTGGAATAAAATATATTAATGAACAAATATCAGAAATAGGATTTCAAGATATTTTGCTATAATTGAAGTTATGTTCAGTATACCTAACCCAGCAGTACGGAGCAGCTTTTTAGTGCTTTAGGTAGCCAGATGGTGGCTGCTGGAAGAGTGAAGAGTCTGAGTTATAGTGATCCTGTTTTAACTAACTTTGTGGCGCATGAAAATCTTGGTAAAGCGATTTATGAGATGAATGATTAACAGTATGCGGAGGCCGGCCTTAGTCCAGAAGACCGCGTGAGAGTGTTGGAAATCTCGGAAAAGGCACCTAAGGTTGAGTATCAGCCAGATTACTCACCAGATAGAATACTGGGAACTCCAAAAAATGATCGTCCTAGTGTGGAAAATACTTATAGTCCAGTCTATATTGAGGCTCATAGACAACAATTTGAGAATGGTGCTACTAGATTTCAAAAATTTAAGCCAGATCCTAATTATCAAGAAGGAATTATTGGAGGTAAAGATGGCACAAGTTTTTGGTTGAGTAAAGACCATGCGGATGTTATTCAAGATGTCGCCAAAGGTGATAATCGCCTCTATGAAACCTTACTGGGCTTTGACGAAGGGTACTTAGGTGACAATCCACTTTATCGCTTGGATGTAGCACCGGAAGTTGTCTCTGAAAAAGGGATCTCAATCCCAAGTGGTAGGGAAGACGGTGCGAATGGGTGGTGGCGACCAGGGGGAAGAACCTATCCAGGAGACATGCCGGAGGGTGTCATGGACGGTATCAGTATAAAGGAAGGAGATGTCACATGGAACGCAGTAAATTAACATGGGAAGAAGTTATCAAGTTTGAGGAAATAAAAGGCTACGGTCAACAGATTTGGAGGCATAATGGCCAGTATTATCTTGTCGCAGATGAAGGAGGTATTGCGGAACAACGAGTGGTGTATGAGTTGCCTCTAGAGCTGTTTCAGTTGCTTGATAGTGGGACAAAAACTATGGTTGATATTCATTATAAGCTACAAAATGATGAATGGCCTTCAACCGAAGAAGAAAGAAAGGCTAGTGAAAAAAAATGGATTGAGGAGGGACTTACCCCTCTTATAGCTAATCCTAAAAGTAGAGAATACTTTACTCAAGAAGAACTCGAAAAATTAATCCCTCTAGCAGAACAAAAATGGATTGATTGGAAGGGTAAACTCCCAGATAACTACGTGTCACCGCTAGATAAAGATTAACCATTTCGCTTTTGATAACCTCTAGATCATTAGGAGGATACTAAGATGGGGATTACCAATATTACATGGGAAGATGTTATCAAGTTTGAGGAAGTCGCAGGGTATGGTCAGCATATCTGGAAACACGGCGAACAATATTATCTTGTCGTGGATGAAGGAGGTATTTCGGAACAACGAGTGGTGTATGAATTGCCACTAGAGTTGTTTCAAAAGGTGAAATTGCAGAAGTTTTTGGAGCAGGTGGTGGAACGCAGATTAAACTTGGAACATCTGTTAGCTGGTACGAAAAAATGGGACTATTAAAGGAGATAAAATAAATGGATAAATTGATGCATGAAAAAAATAATTCAACAGAAAGTTGAAGAGTTGAATTATACTACGCTAAGAGTCTCTGTATTTAATGGCAGGAATAAAGGGAGAGAAGATTGGCAAACGCGAATAGAATATGATGAGGGGAAAAAAGTATACTTAGTTTATTCTTTAGGAGATAGGGCAAGTATTATAGGAAAGATTAGAACATTCGGAAATTTTGAAGAAGCAGAGCAATGCTTTTTTGAGATATTGGATTTAACTGTAAAATATAACAGGTTGCAAGTGATAACTAACGAGAAACCAGAATATCCTTCTCCTTTGTGGGACAAACCATAATGATAAATTTAGAAAAGCAAGGCAGTGAATTTTGATTTGAATTTTATCAAGCTCTCCTATCAATAAGTCTCAACTGCCTTTATGCGCAGTGAGGATATCAAGATTATCATAAATATTGAGGCTGGACGTAAAGATAAGTTATCTAATATTGACATTTATAATATGATTAAGAATATTAATAATATAACTTGGATTTTGCCACCAGAGATAATAGAAGACAAAGATAAATAGGATGAGGTATTGGATAAATTGTTCACTTTAATAATTAAACATGGATCGCATGATCTTAAGATGAATATGAAACATGAAGTGAAGATACATTAACTGCATCTAATTATTTGAAGAAAGATAAGATTACATTGAAATATTAGATATGAATTGGGATTCTATTTCGGAGGGAATTGAAACTATTTTTTTCAGAAATATAAAATAATAATATCATATTTTATATTCTTCAGAGTAACAATAATTGGACGTCTTAGTAAAAATCTAATAATAGAATTTCTTTTTTTCTAATATTGATAATCTATATCAGTAAAATATATTTGTTGTTTTCTAATTCTTAGTATATAATCTTTAAATGAGAAATATACATATTTAGGAGAACAAGAATGAAGTTAGAAGATTTTTACAGAACAGGAACAAGAACAGATTAAGAAAGGTCTTACTTTTTTTCAGTAATTAGTGATAAAGAGACTGCAGAAAGAATACTTTCATTAGTTCCTGAAGAATTAATGAAGAAGATTCCATTTTTTTCGTAAGAAAACATGCTAACACACGTACAGTAAAGAGAATTTCTGTCGAGTATCCAGAACTTTATGCAGCAGCTCAACAAGAAGGTGAATGGCCAGAAAAAAAGAAAAAGAAGAGCTACGTAAAGTTATTACAAATATTTTTCCAAGAAAAAAATGAATAAACATCAAATTAGATAATATAGAATTTGAAAAATTATAGATATTATTATTATGTACCAGAATCAAAAAGTAAAGTAGAATACTAAGCTTTTTGATTCTGGTATTTTTAATATTATAAGTTATTAAAAATAGGTTCATACTTGCTCAATTTTAATAGATATAATATAATTATAAAAGATAGGATAATGAATGAATTGTAATTTTTAAAACAATTTGATAAGGAGAAAAATTATGTTTAGTACGAGAAAAATATTCGATAAGAAAGGTTTCAGTAGGTATTGCCAGTGTATTAATAGGTATTGCTGCAGGATCTTTTTGGAACAGCTTATGCACACGAAGATGTAAATAATATTGTTGTAAATACTGAAGTTACTCACGATGTTAATTTAGAACATGTAAACAAACCTGTTTTTAGAAGAAGTTGAAAAAAACTAATATCTAAATCTGAATTAGCACCAAAACCTGTAGAGCCCATTGCACCTCCAGTGTGTGAAGATTGTAAACAGGAAGGAAAAAAATTATAGAACATCATAGTGTAGGTGTAACAGATAAAAACCTGTTTTAGTTAAATCTAAAACAGAAGAGATTTCTCTTGAAAAAAACTTCAAAAACTACAGAACCTATGGTAACTACACCGACTCCAGTGGTAGAAGTTCACAAAGAAGAGAAAATTAGTTGAATCTATTTTTAGAAGATAAGGTTGATTGGAATTCAATTGATGAAAAAAAGAATTTGTAAATTATCTATTAGCTGGTATTAAAGTTGATAAAAAAAGAAAGAACAGGAAATAAAAAAACTGTCTGGTTAGTTAAAGTCAAAGAGTTGTTAGCAGTTAATCCTAATAATGAAAAATCTTAAAAAAAGTGAAATCTATTTTTAGAAAATACTTTAAAGAATGAACCTTCAGTTGAAAAAAAGAAGGCAAAAAAAGATAGCCCTAAAGAAGAAAAAAAGTTACTGATGATAAAAAAAGAGAACAAAAGAAGTGACTAAAGAGACTGATAAGAAGGAAACTCCAAAAAGAAAACAAAGTTTCTGAGAACAAGAAAGAAAAAGAACGAAGTAAAAAGAAGATAAAAAAGAAACTCCTAGAAAAAGAAACTTCAAAAAAAGTGATTCCAAGTAAAAAAACAGAAGCAACTAATGATAAAAAAACAAGAAACTCCAACAAAATACTGCTAAGGTAGAAAACCATGTTTTTATCAGCGAAACTTTCAGGACGTGATGTAGCTGTATTATTTGATAAAGATAAAATAAAAAGCTGATAATGTTTTTTTGTAGGGATCAATTAATGATGAAAAATCTAAATAAAACTATTATCGAAAAAAATTAGGTAGTGAATATAAAGTTGTGGAAGTATTTGAAATTCATTTTGAAAAAGATGGGAAAAAAAGCTAGATAGTGATGCAGAACGTACAGTTAAAATGTCTGTTGTGAAAAAAATGATAATGCAGAACTAGAAGTGTATCATATTGCTGAAAATAATGAATTAGAAAAAAAGTTGAAAGTAGTTTTAGTAAAGGGGTCTGTACAATTTAAAAATAAATCATTTTAGTAAATTTACTATTCTAGAGAGAATCAGGGTAGGGTGCTAAGGATTTAGAAAGTCGTGTTCAAATAGTGACACCTGTAAAAGCTGAATATAAGCCTGAGAACAAAAAAAGAAGAATCTGATAATAGTAATAAAAATAATAGTAATAAAACTAATAGTGATACAAAAGAAAAACAATACAAAAGAAAATGAACAACTACCGAAAACTGGTTTAGAAACAGAGCAAACTGTTACTTTTTGTGTTATTAGCTCTAGGGAGCTAGCAATAGCAATTAGAAGGAAACAAAATCAATAAAAATCTAAGAAATCATAACACTTAGATATAGAAAATAAACTCGAATTAGGAGCTTATCCTAGTTTCGAGTTTATTTTTTTGGTTTATAAATTTATGTCCAGTATATTGAAAGATTCTCACCATCTTATTTTTCTAAAGGAGTTTGAACTTTAAAAAAAGAAGTAGTGGTCTCTTTTTATCTTTTGATTTATTAGCGGTTAATCTGAAAAAAAATTGCTATTGTTATTTACCATTAAACTTAAAAATATCATCTGTTAAAAAAATGTTAGAGGAACATTTAATGCGGAATATTTATAGAAATCTTTTTTTCAAATTGATCATAGTTACTGCTAAAATAATCGAATTGGACTTCGTGTTGATTAAGTTTATTCATAGTCTAATTCCTCTGCTAGTGAAACTTTTTAGAATATCATTAATTGAAACTTTGTAATATGTTTTTGTTTAGTAGAAAAAAATAAATAGTATCTTTGCCACAATCAACAACTTTCCCTAGATATGGTTCACGTTGATTGAGGGTATATAAATATGCTAGTCCTTTAAAGAAATATAGCTGATTTAGTAATAATCTTTTTCATCTTTATCCATATTATTGGAAAAGTCTATGGTGTCACCTTGTGTATTGATTGCGGTAGCATGCTCTGAGATGAAAAATCCCATCCATTTTGCCATACCACGATCAGCATATTCTCTTGCGGATTTATAAGGGAGATAATTTCTGTTTATCATATTATTCCATCCATGCCACCGGCATGTCCTCCTACTAATTTACTTCTTTCTTTAACACGTGAACCTTCCATCAACATACTTCCGTTTTGTACAGAGAGAAATCCATATTTATCACGTATACTATCTAATGTTTTATCTATTTTTCTTTGTTTTTCAATAGCTTCAATATCATCGAATAAAGTGTATATTGTAAGATTATCATCTACTAAGTTATCGTATCTAACTGCGATAGAACGTACAGCACCACCATCGTATTTATCTCTAAAGAGTTCTAAAACATAATCGGTTAGTTGCTTTGTGCTTTGAGTAGGGATTAATCTTTTTAGATGCGTTAATAGATTTTTTCTTTTCAATTCTACTGTAACTAATATGGATATGTACGGATTTTGCTTTCTTCTTAATTCTTCTTAGTCTTATGGCGACTTGTTCAGCCATTTCAGACAAAACTAATTCTATTTGTGATTTTATTTTATAGTCTTTAGGAAGGACTTGGGAGTTACCTAAACCTTTTGATTTTGGTTTATAAGGTTTTGAGGGTTTGCTTTCATCTATACCATTTGCGTGAAACCATAGCTGAACTCCGATAATTCCAAATTCTTTTTTTAGTATATCAGGATTAGAATTTGCTAAATCTTTAACAGAATATATTTTTAATTTATTCAATCTTTTTTCTGTTCTTTTTCCTATACCCCAAAAATTAGTAAGAGTTGGTATACTCCACACTTTTGTTTCAACATCTTTGTATGACCAATTTGCTCGCATAGTAGGAGTTTTCTTAGCTTCATTATCTAAAGCAAGTTTTGCTAGAAGTGGATTAGAATTGCTCATGCCCACAGTTGAGTATACTCCTGTTTTTTTCCATATATCATGTTGGATTTTTGCACAAATTATGTCCAATTTTTCTTTTCTTGTTTTAGTAGAATCTTTTATGAAGTAATTAAGGGACTGAGTTAAATCGATAAAACCTTCATCAATCGAGTAGGGATGGATATCTTCGTCTGGAACATAATTTTTTAGTACGTTGAGTATTTGTATATTTTTCTCAATATATAGAGTCATTCTTGGGGGGACTATTAATGTTTTCTTAGCCCAAGATTCAATGTGTTTAATATATTCTGGAGTTATTTTAAGCCCTTGTCTTTTTGCATTATAAAACGAAAAACGTCGTGTATTGATATCAAAAGGCAGATCGTAACTTCTTCCAACATTATTTTTTCCGAAAACTTTTTTAAATATAGGAGAGCTGGCTAAGATTAGACCATTAGAATTATCACTTCTACTCATTACACAAAGTGAGGTAGCTAGCGGATTAAGTCCACGGTCTACACATTCAACACTCGCGTAAAAAGATTTCATATCTATAAAGGCTATATCAGAATGAGGTTCTAATGTGTAGTCAATTATTCCCATGGATTTGCACCTCTGTTATAGGTTTAAACGAATCTGTGACTATTCCTACAATATGTACTTCTTCTATAGGAGCCATTATGTCTTTATAACTATCGTTGATAGAAACTAAGCGAACAATATTGCCCTCCAAATAAACTTTTTTTATGTATGTTTCTTCATTGTAGACCACAGCGTAAACTAATCCGTCAAAATCATATCCAGTTTTCTTAATTAGGGCGACATCTCCGCTATGATATTTAGGTTCCATAGAATCCCCATCAATCCATGAAGCTATATCATAAGGGATATCTTTATCAAAATAAACTGTATCAAAATCGTAGTTTTCATAGTAGAAATTTCCTAGTCCAGCTGATAATTTTGCGTGAACTTGATATTTATGTAATTGAGAAATATATAGTTCATTCGCTATAGTCAAAAGTTTCTTTTTGATTTATATCATTTAACTGTAGATATTTATTAACTATTTCGTATTCTGATTCAAAATAGGTAGTTTCTACATTGAAATAAAGCGCTAGTTCTTCTAAATTTTTTTCTTATTAGGAACATATTTTCCTTTTTTTCCCAACTATTGTAGGCAGCACGAGTAACACCAAGATATTCAGCTACTGCAGTTTGAGAAACTTTTCTTTTAGTACGCAAAGATTTTTAATCTATTATTGCAAAAACATAACTACCTCCATTTTATAATATTTGTAAAGTTATAACTTTACAAATATTATAAATTAAAAAAATAGAATTTGTCAAAGTATAAAAAGATAAAAAAAGAATTGGCTCAGAAATTTTTATTTCTGGCCAATTCTAGATAATTGATTAGCATTAAATATTATTTGATTACATATTCATATTAACGCGGTGCCATTCATTTATAACATATGAAAGTTGTCCTACTTGATATAGTCCAACAGAACTTTAGTTCTTGGCTAGTAGGAGTTGCTCCTCCTAAACCTGCTGTATATAATGCTATAATATAAGGTGTTTTTTCATAAACTATAGCATCAACATTTTAGTGCCTCATTAACATAACCTGGTTTTTTTGTTCAATTTGTAGATTTAGGTAAATGTTGTTTGTAATATTGACCTGGGAAAAGATTCTCCAATATATTGACGAAGATCTTTATATTTTTCTTTGTTATCCCATAGATGTTGAAGAACTTGAATGTAGTAATTAGTTGTAGTTTTGTTTTCTATACTAAAAGTTTTCAGTTCACCTTTAGATTCTCCGTATCTACTATACATTTTATATACTTCGTTTATACCGCCAATTCGATCGCCAAGTGCATATGCTGGAGTATTTTCTGAATAGACTAATGAATAATATTGCATTTGAGGAATAGTCATGGCTCCGTTGAAGACTCTAACATATGTATCGTGCTCTCCGATATATTCATACTCGGTTTTAGTTATATCGTAACGTTCAGTCATAGATAAATTATATTTTTCAAAATCATCGACAACTATCATATTAAGTGGAAGTTTATAAGTAGATCCTGCAGTCATCGGTTGTGTCTCATTCATCTCTATTAGTTCCCCAGTGTTTAAATTTTTATATGAAAAAGCTACTTGAGAGTTTTTAATTCCATTTTCTTTTAGATAAGCTTGGACAACTTCAGGTAAAGTCATATTTGCATAATCAAAATATAGTCCTAATGATTTCATAGTTGCAGCATCAGCAGCCATTGTAGCTTGTTTTTCTTCGATAGATTTAACTTTTTTTTCTGGTTCTTTTGCTTCTTCTTTATTATCATTTTGTTCGGTGTTTGCCTGTTCGTGTGTATTATCTGTATTATTAGCATGCCAATAAGATGTTATGTTATTTAAATTTACAATATGCTTTTTTTATTTAAATAATAAAGAGAAGCTATGGATACTAAAAAAATAGAGAAGATAATAATATTATAATTTTTTTAATTTTTCGACATGGGTTCCTTCGACATAAATTCTCCTGTTTATATTTATTTCGTTAACTTTAATAATTATAAATGATAACATACTAAATTTCAAGTAATATCTAAAGGAAAAATTAGGTGGATTTTTTTAAAAATTAAATGTAGTCAAATTTGATGAGGTTATAGAAAAAAAGAGTAATAAATTATAGTATAATATTAATGTTGGAAATAGTTGACAGAAACATATTAATTTTTAAAATTTTGAGGAGAATTAATACTAGGGTATAAAGAAAAAAATGGAAAAGTCGGAACAAATGTTATATAAATCAAGAGAAAGGGGAAAATTTTATTTTACTATCTATATGTATTAAATTATGGTATTATTATAGGAATTATAAAGTAAATAATTTCATAGGAGATCAAATGACAAAAAAAGACAACAGGTGAACTTAGTTATACTATTTATTGGAATATTCATCTTAACAGCTAGTGGATATAATAGTTTCTTAAAACCTCTAGATGATGCAATTATTGATTTTTATTCAAGGCTTAGAGAATCCAATACTTACTAGTATATATTTAAATACGACCAATATAGCAGATATGAAACAAAGTGCAATAATAACAGTTATGATAGTTATAATTTTATTCGCAAGTAAAGTTTAAAAGAGAAGCTTTATTTTTTTAACTCTTACAATGGGAACATGTGGTATAGTGATGTCATTTATTAAAAATAATATTTAATCGTCCACGTCCAAATATACATCGATTAGTAGAGTTGAATAGTTTAAGTTTTCCTAGTGGACATTCAACTTCAGCCACAATATTATATTTATCGTTAGCCTTAATATCCATAAAATTGATGAAGAAAAACTACATATACTCCAATTCTTGTAGCTACAGCTGGAATTTTTATTTATTGTAAGCTCTAGAATTTATTTAGGAGTTCACTATCCAACTGATACGATAGCAGGGATGTCCTTTAGGAAGTGCAATAGTGCTAATTTACAATCTAATTTATTATAGTAGGACGTAAGGAGAAAGAGTATGAAGAGAATCTTTATTGGTAACAGGCTCATTTGGGAACGGGCATCTACAAGTTTCAAAAAATGTTAGAGAAATATTTGAGAAGTACTATGGTGATAAAGTGACAGTAATAGAGTCTGATTTATTTTTACAGGCACATCCGAATTTAACGCCTGTTCTGAAAAAGTTGTATCTATATAGCTTTTCGTATTTTAGAGATATCTATGGCTATTTATATTATGCTGGTAGGAATCAAAGTGATATCTCTATCTACAGGTATTTTTAGTTATGAGTATTTAAAAAAATTAGTGAAAGAAGTTAAACCAGACATTATTGTATCTACATTTCCGACACCAGCATTATCTCTGTTAAAAAACAAAAAGATACCAATAGTAAATATAATAACAGATTATCATTTTCATAAAAGTTGGATAACAAAAGGAGCGTTTCGATACTATGTTGCGACTAATGATACTGAAAAAGAGCTGTTGAAATTAGGTGTAGAAAAAAACAAGATTAAAAAATTTGGTATACCGATTGCAGAAAAATTTGATGCTACTCTTGATGTTGATAAATGGTTAAAAGATAACGGTCTAAGTACTACAAAAAATACAGTTTTATTATCTGCCGGAGCTTTCGGGGTATCTACTGACTTTGCAATGCTTATCGAGCAATTGAAAAAGAAAAGTAACTATGTTCAAGTAGTAGTAATTTGTGGTAAGAATAAGAAGTTGAAAAACGAGTTAGATTATAAATACAGTAGAGATAAAGATGTTAAGATTTTCGGATATACAGAGAATATGTATGAGTGGATGAAATCTTCTAGTGTACTTATAACAAAGGCTGGGGGAGTAACTATATCTGAAGCGTTAGCTAGTAATATTCCATTGATACTTTTTAATCCAGTTCCTGGTCAGGAGATGGAGAACGCCAGATACTTCAAGAAACATAACATGGCTAAAATTGCTAAAAAAATCAAGAAGAAGTACTGAAATATGTAGAACAATTATTATCGAAAGATAACATTGAAAAATATGAAGTTTAAATATGAGGGAAAATTATTTACCCAAGGCTAGTTGCAATATATGTGAGGATATAATGAGTTATTTAGACTCAATATAAAAATCATATTTTAGATAATTATAAATATTTAGATACCGACTTAAAAAGTTAGAAGAGAATCTAATTTTTTTGAATCGGTATTTTTTAAAAAAATATTTTTATTCAGATAAAATTTATAGAAAGTCACTGTATATGCTATAATATCATATAGAGGTGTTAATATATGAAAAAAATTTTCGTATGAGGAATTTAGTGAACGATTAAAAACATGGGGAAAAGAATTTTAATGACTTGATTTTTTTGAAGATATGAATTTAAGAGGGTTTAACTTATCGAGATTAGATTTTTTTCTTCTTCAAATTTTATCGGTGTAGATTTTAGTAATGTAGATTTTTACAGATAGCAATCTAGAAAAATTGTCTTCTAGATGATTGTAATATGGAAAAATGCTATTTTTTTATTAATTCGAATCTAAAAAAAGCATCAATGAGAAGGGTGAATTTACAAAAATTCTAATATTAAGGGTGCCAAGTTATATGCAGCTGTTTTTGGAAGATGCAAATTTAAAAAAATATTACTTTTTGATAATAAAACGGAGTATTTTTAAATTGTACTGTCCTGAACAAGGAGCGTTTATTGCTTATAAAAAAGGCCTTAATAATAGAATCATAAAGCTTTTGATACCAAGTGATTCAAAAAGAGTATCTTCAACTAGAAACTGTTGCAGATGTGATAAGGCTAAGGTATTAGAAATAAAAAATTTTGAAGGCACTATTTTTTATGACGAAGCATGGTCAACTGTTGCTGAGGATTTTTGTTATAAACTTGGAGAGTGGGTTTATGCAGGGAATTTCAATGAAGATCGATGGTATGATTCAACCGGAGGTATTCATTTTTGGATGACAGAAGAAGAGGCAAAAAAATATTAAAAATAAAAGATGTAGGAGATAAAAGTGAGAATAGCTTTACTTTGTAGATATGATGGTAGCAATTACCATGGATTTCAAATACAACCAAATAATAATACAATTCAAGAAGAAATTGAGAAGAGTTTAAAGAAAATTAATAAAAAAGATGTGCGACTTTATATGAGTGGAAGAACGGACAGTGGTGTTCATGCCTATGGGCAGGTATTACATTTTGATACTGATTTAAATATTCCAGATGTTGCCTGGGTTAAGGCTTTAAATGCTACTATTCCAAAAGATATTAGAATAGTAGGAGCAACGACAGTTTCAGAGGATTTCCATGTTAGATATAATAGTATACAAAAAACATATTATTATAAATTATACATTGGAAGAGAAGTTGATCCATTTTTATTAAATTATGTAGGTAAACATAGTTTTGATTTTTAATTTTGAAAAAGGCTCAAGAAGCACTGAAGTATTTTTATAGGAGAACACGACTTTTCATCATTTTTGTTCAAAAAAACTCTAGTGTTGAGGATAAGGTTAGGACGATATATAGTTTAACTATGGAAAAAGACCCAATTAACCCTAACATTGTAAATTTTGAAATTACAGGGAATGGTTTCTTATATAATATGGTTAGGATAATTATTGGAACTATACAAAATGTAGCGGCTGGTAAGTATGAAGCGGACTATATAAAAGAAATATTAGATAAAAAAGAACGTCAATTTGCTGGTCCTAAAGCAGATGCTGCAGGATTATACTTAAAAAGAGGTAGTATATGATGATGATAAAAGTAAATGAGTTTATTAAAAATAGTTTACAGAGTTATTGTAATAAATAATTTATATTAATATATTTAAGGATGAATTCTTGTTTAGATTGAGAAAAAAATTGGGATATTTGATATAATAAAGAGATATTCTATAGAAATTAGGTAATAAAATGATAAAAATTTGAAGATGTTTTTTCAGTATTCTAGTTCTAAAAAAAGACTGCATTATCAAATATAAATTTAGAAATAAAAAGAAGGGCATTGGTTAAGTGTCTTAGGAAAAAAATGGAAGTGGAAAATCAACGTTAATGAAGTTGATTTACGGTCAAAAATTTAGCAACTTCTGGGAAGGTTCTATTTAATAATAAAGAATACAGTAAAGAAATTTATGACGATATAAAAAAATAAAATAGCTATAGTATTTCAAAAATCCTGATAACCAATTTGTAGGTTCTACTGTAGAAGAAGACATTGCTTTTGGTCTTGAAAATAGGAATGTACCACAAGAAGATATGGATAAAATGATAGATGAGGTTTTAGAGATTGTAGATATGAGTGACTACAGAAAATATGAGCCATCATCACTATCAGGAGGACAAAAAAACAAAGGGTTGCAATAGCATCTTCTCTTGCTTTAAATCCTGAGATTTTAATACTCGATGAGGCAACGAGTATGCTTGATCCGAAGGCAAGAAAGTCCATTTTAGGGATATATAAAAAAAATTAATAGAGAAAAAGGAATAACTATAATATCAATTACTCATGATGCAGAAGAGAGTATTTATTCAGATGATATTGTTATATTAGAGGGTGGAGAGATAGTTTATCATGGAGACTACACTACACTATATTCTGATACGACAATACTGGAAAAAAATATAGTTTAGAAGTTCCTTTTGTAGAAAGAGTAAAAAAAAGATCTAAATAATTACCTAAATCAAGATATATTTGAAATAGAAGAAGACGAGGAGAGTGTAGTGAAAAAAATATGCAAATTAGTTTAAAAAAATGTAAGCTATACTTATAATTATAAAAACCCCTTATGCAAGAGAAGTGTTAAAAGATATTAATTTGAATGTAGAAGAAGGAAGTTATACAGTTATAATAGGTAAGACTGGGAGTGGAAAAATCTACTCTTATAGAGCATATTAATGGTTTATTATTACCTACACATGGAGAAGTATTAGTAAATAATGTACTAATTACTAATCCGAAAAAAAGTAAAAAAAGAAAAAGCGTGAACTGGCTAAAAAAATTTAAAAAGTATTAAGACAAGATGTTGCCGTATTATTCCAATTTTTCTGAGCAACAATTATTTGAAACAAGTGTATTAAAAAGATATTATCTTTGCACCGCTAAACTACGGTATATCAGAAGAAAGAGCCATTTCTAAAGCTAAAGAATTAATAAAGTTAGTCGGATTAGATGAGAGTTACTTGGATAAATCACCATTTGAACTTTCTGGTGGAGAGATGAGAAAAAGTCGCCCTATGTGGAGTGCTTGCTCTTGAACCGAAAAGTATTGATATTAGATGAGCCAACAGTAGCTTTTAGATTATAAGAGTCGTGAAGAAATCATGACCATGGTGAAAAAAACTTAAAGACGAACTTAATATGACAATAGTTCTTATATCTCATAATATGAACTACGTATTAGAGTATGCAGATAAAAGTTTTTTTGTTTTTAAAAAAATGGAAAAAAATTAATTTTCGAAGGAACGGTAGAGGAACTTTTTTTGCTGATGAAAAACTGCTTAAAGAAAATTCACTGGAACAACCAGAATTACTAAAATTTTATAATAATCTACAAGAAAATAATATTAAGCTAGATGTATTTCCTAGGAAATACAAAGATTTAATAGATGCTTTTAAAAAAATAAGATAGGAAGTAGTGTAAATGAATAATTCATTAATAAGTAAATATATTCCATTGAATACAATTATTCATAATCTAGATCCTAGAGCGAAAAATATTTTTTTGTAATTTTTGTACTTAATAGATGTCTTTATTGCTTATAATGTTCTAGAGTTTTTCTATCTTGTTTTTTTAATGTTGATAATGATAGTTATATTATCAAAAACAAGTCCAGCATTTTTTTAATAAATAGTGTAAAAAAGCAATTAGTATATTAATTATATTTACTTCTTTTTATTCATCTTGTTTTTTTAATAAAAAAAGGTGAAGTATTGTTAGAGGTGTTAGGCTGGAAGATTTATAGTGGAGCACTTTTTTTGGAATAGCATTGATAACTGTTAGATTTATCTTAGTCGTCATGATAATGGTAGTTTTTATGGCTACTACTTCACCAACTGAGATAACGAATGCTATAGAAAAGAGTCTTGGATTTTTTTACAGAAAGTAGGAATTCCAATTTCAACTTTTGCATTAGTATTATCAATTTCACTAAGATTTATTCCAACTATATTAGAAGAAACTAATAGGATAATAAATGCACAGGTTTCTCGTGGTTCAGATTTTTAATGAGGGAAATCTAGCGCAGAAAGTAAGAAAGTTTATTCCAATATTAATTCCCTTTATTTATAGCTACTCTAAAAAGAGCTGATGAACTTGCTACTGCAATGGAAGTGAGAGGGTATTCTACAACTGGAATAAGAAGTAAGTATAAAAGTATTGAAATATAGTAATCTAGATTATTTAAGTTATATATTAATAATAGTCATTACAATATTAATAATACTGTAGTGTTAAATTAAAGAAAGGAGATAGGATGGAAACAGAAATAATTAATATTTCTAAAAGTGAAAAATAAAGAAGAAATATATAGTAAATTAACTACATATTATAAAGACGGGAAGTTAGTAGCTATTCCAACAGAAACGGTATATGGACTTAGTGCTAATGCTATGGACGATGAAGCGGTAAGTAAAATATATGAAGCTAAAGGACGACCTAGTGACAATCCATTAATTGTTCATTTTTATGAAATGAACCAATTGGATAGCATAGTCGATTATAACGATGAAAATGTAAAAAAACTAATAAATAATTTTTGGCCAGGACCTATGACGTTAATTTTAAATGCTAAAGATAACAATGGTGTTTCTAAAAAGGTTACTGCAGGATTAAATACATTAGCTGTTAGGATGCCTTCTAATATTACTGCTCGAGAAATATTAAAGGAAACTGAAGTTTTATTAGCAGCACCAAGTGCTAATACAAGTGGTAAACCATCTCCAACAAAATTTGAACATGTTTACCATGATTTGAATGGGAAAATTGATGTAATAATCGAAGATGAGCAATCTGATATTGGTTTGGAAAGTACAGTTATTGATTGTACGAGATATCCTCTTGTTATTGCACGTCCTGGAGAAATTACAAAAGAAGATATAGAAGGTGTACTAGGAGAAGGTAGTGTAAAATATAATGAAGAAATATTAACAAAAAATGAGACTCCTATCGCACCCTGGAATGAAATATAGACATTATTCTCCAGAAGCGGAATTAGTGTTGTTTGATGATTCATTTGAGAAATTAATAAGTATTTTTAAAAAGAAAGAGATAAAAAAACTGGCTTTATTACATATAAAGAAATGGAATCAGAAGTTGACTTTTTTAAATGTTTCTGTAAAATATTTAGCGGATAATGAGAAAAGTGTTGAACAATCTAATAAAAAAATTTATATAATATTCTAAAGGGAGTTTGATGAAGAAGAGGTAGAAGAGATTTTTCATACTACCGATTGAAGAGACAAAAGAGAATAAAGCTTTATTAAATAGACTTAATAAAGCAATAAGTAAAAAAATAAAATAGGAGATTTGTAATGAAAAAAAGTTATACGTAGTTATACCTTGTTACAATGAAGAAGAGGTATTAAACGAAACTGCAAAAAGATTAGAAGTTAAAATGAATTCTATGATAGAAGAAGATTTAATTTCAAAAGATAGCCGTGTTGTTTTAGTGAACGATGGTTCAAAAGATAAAACATGGAAGATGATAGAAGAACTTCATAAAAAAAATCCATTATTCAGTGGTATTAACTTAAGTAGAAATAGAGGTCACCAAAATGCTCTATTAGCAGGACTTATGACTGTTAAGGATCACTGTGATGTAAGTATTTCTATGGATGCTGATTTACAAGATGATATTAACGCTATGGATGAAATGATGAAAAAATATCTTGAAGGTGCTGATGTAGTTTACGGTGTTCGTTCAGCAAGAACTACAGATACATTCTTTAAACGTTTCACAGCAGAGGCATTCTATAAAGTAATGGAAAAATTAGGAGCTAATACAGTATTCAACCATGCAGACTATCGTTTAATGAGTAAACGTGCATTAGAAGGATTAGCTCAATTTAAAGAAGTAAACTTATTCCTACGTGGTATTGTTCCTATGATAGGATATCCAAGTGATATTGTTACATACGAACGTGCAGAAAGATTTGCTGGAGAAAGTAAATATCCATTATCTAAGATGTTAGCATTTGCTTTTGAAGGAATTACTTCTTTATCTGTAAAATTAATTAGATTTATTACTATAGGTGGAGCATTAATGATATTTATTGCTGCGATAGTATTTTTTTCTACACTTTATATAGTTATTTTGCAGGGTTTGCAAGACCGGGGTGGTCAAGCTTAATGATATCGATGTGGTTCATCGGTGGAATGATTATGATTTCACTAGGTATTGTAGGTGAATATGTAGGTAAAATCTACTTAGAAACAAAAGGTCGCCCAAGATTCATTGTTGAACAATTCTTAAACGAAGAAAAAAACGAAGAGGAATAATTGGCAATGAATAAGGAAATATTAAATAAATTTTTCTAACTTTTTAGTAAAAAGTTATAGCTGTGATTTTTTTATGGTGCTTATGGGGATGAAATTCACTATTAGTGTTAACAAAAAAACAGCGATATTTCCGAAAAGATTATCAAGAAACTTTATATTATGAAAATGATAGTGCTATACTAAATATTATATTTCTTATAATATTTAGTATAGTTATCTTAATATTAGCAAGATATTTGAAAAAAATAATAAGTGTTCAAAGATTAGTCTTTAGTTGTAATGATTTACACATTTATTATTAGTATATTATTTGCGATATTGAGACGTGATTATGTGCAATTTGATCCATTTAACGTAATAGATCAAGCTAATAATTTCATAAGAGAAAAACTACAGTGGACTTGATAAAGGAAATAACTATTTATATATATATTCACACCAGATTACAACAGTATTTCTTTTTCCAAATAATACTATCATTATTTGGTAGAGCAACATTTATTTTATATATAATGCAAAGCTTTTTTTCGATAAGTTATATAATTTTTTTATGTTATATAAAATATCTAATATAATGTTTGACGATGAAGATACAAACTATTTAGTTGTAATTCTTAGTGGACTATGTTTTCCATTAATATTTTTATGTTGCATTTGTCTACGGATTGCTACCAGGTATGTTTTTTTAACATTAGTCGCTTATTATTATTTTTATAAAAGTATATTAAATATAAAAAAATGGTATACGTTGGTAATAAGTGCTTTAAGCATTAATATTGCAATTCTATTTATAGGTAATAACTTAATACATATGCTAGCAATATTCTCAGCAGCCATAATTTATCTTATTAGAGTTAGAGATAAAAAGTTATTGTCTTTATAGTTAGCTGTCTATTTTTTTAATGAGTGCGTCTAAGAGTCTAATTTATAATTATTATGAAGTTAAGAGTCAAAAGACAATCGCTGAGGGTGTTCCGAAAAATTACATGGATAGCGATGGGGATGCAAGAAGGAGATCGTGAAGCAGGTTGGTGGAATAGATTCAATTATGACATAATGCCAGAAGAAGATTATGATGCAAAACGTATAACTGATATTTCAAAAGATTCTATAAAACAAAGAGTAGAGGTATTTAAGAAAAATCCTAGATATGCTGTAGATTTTTTTATCAAAGAAAGTATGAAAATCAATTTATAGAACCAACATTCCAAAGTTTATTGGTCACAGCACCTCAAAGAAACTTTGATAATGAAACTAAGTTAGAGAAAGTAAAAGACTTTTTATAAAAACAAATTTACTTTTGATGGAACTCATGATGTAATTTCATTTTATTATGAAGGTATTTCAAGTATTTGTGTATGTATTTTTCTGTAGTTTTTTTGCAGTGAAATGTTTATAAAACAGAAAAAAAGAAATACTAACGATAATCCCGGTTGCATTTATTGGTGGAACATTATTTCATATGATTTGGGAAGCGAAAAAGTAGATATGTATTCCCGTATTTCGTATTTTTTTAATTCCACTTGCTGCATATGGATTAATAATTGTGCGAAATAAAAATAACTGAGTATAGAAAAAAATAAAGAGGAAAAAGATGAAAAAGGTAATATATAAAGCTTTTGTCATAACATTATTGGGACTAGCTGTATCTACTCCAACGATAAAAAGCTAATGATGTTTATGTACCCTTTGGAGAAAAAGAAATTTACAGAAATTGAAAAATAGTCAGAAAAATAGATTTCGATGATCTTAATCTTAAAGAAGCGTTACTAGAATATTATAAGTTTCATATTAATAAAGACTATAAAGGTGAAGAAGTAACGATAGGAATGATGGAACAATTTACAAGTCTATCATTACCTTGGAAAAAAATATTTTTTTCTCTAAAAAGGTTTAGAATATGCTGTTAATTTGAAAAATTTAAATCTATCAAATAACTTTATTGAAGATATTACACCTTTAGAAAAAAACTAGTAGAATTGGAAGATTTAAATCTAACAAATAATAAAATAAAAAGATCCAAAGAGTTTAGCGAAATTAACTAAAATTAAGACAATTAGTGCTTAGAAAAAAATCTAATGAATAACTTAGATTTTTCTAAATGATTTAAAAAGTAGAATCATTAGATGTTTTCGATGAATAGTGTTTTTAAAAAGATTATATTCCAAATAATTTGAAAACTTGAAAATCTAAGGAGTCTAAATATTTCTGGTATAGGTTTAGACAATATTTCATTTATAAAAAAATGCTACAAAAACTTGAGAGCTTAGTTGCTGAAGAAAATGCTATTAAGGATATAACGCCCATTAACTGAATTAAAATCATTAAGAGTATTGTATTTAGATAGAAAATAGTATTAGTGATATTACAGCACTTAAAGATTTATCAAGCTTTAGAAGAATTACTATTGTATAAAAAAACAATATTGAAAAATATAGATGCGTTGAAAGATAAAAAAAGTATTTATATCGATTGATGCTGAACGAAAATATAGGTCTGAGAAATATAGATGCGTTAAAAGATGTACCAAATATTTCTAGTGTAGATATATCTGATACAGCGGTGACTGATATTTCAGCATTAAAGGATGCAAAAATATCTTTATTATATAGCTTTTAAAAAAAATACTAAAGTTAGTGAAACTGATATAACTACATTCGAAAAAAAATAACTTAGAAGTTAAAAAAATCTAATAACATAGATAAGAAACTAGAGATAGTAAAAAAACAGAAGCTGCGAAATATTTCAGTGTAAAAAAATTATATTTTTCATGTTGCTAATATTAATTTTTACTTTTAGTGGTATAAGAGTTATTGGAAAAAAAATAAATAAAATGAAAAAGATAGATGAGTTTCCCTTGAAATTCATCTATCTTTGTGCTAGAATTACATTAATGAAATAAATCAACGTATACTTAGGACAAGATATATATTTAACTTATTTAAGAGAGGGTATGGTGCTGAAAATACCTATAAGCAATATATGTTACTACCTAGCTAATAGTATTAACATAGTTAGTGAGCTATATTCACAAAGAGGAAGTAAGATTACTTCGAATTTGGGTGGTACCACGAAAAGATTCGTCCCTTCTTTAGTTTCGGCTAGAGAAGGGACTTTTTTAATTTCTAAGTAAGTTAGACTAAGTATAAAAAAAGAAGGAGACCTTAATATGGCTAAATTAGTTTTTTTCCAGATGGAAATGTAAGAGAATATGATAATAAAACACCATTTAGAAATTGCGGAAAGTATCAGTGTTAGTCTTAAGAAAAAAGTTATTTCTGCAAAATTAGATGAGGATTACATCGAAGTTAACAAACCAATAACAAAAGATGGTCACTTTAAAACTTATCGTTGCAGATGATGAAGATAAAGATAGTTTATATGTATTACGTCACACTTGTGCACACGTATTAGCGCAAGCATTAAGAAGACTATACGGTAAAGATGTGCACTTCGGAGTTGGTCCAGCTATCGATGGTGGATTCTACTATGATTTTGATGCTGAATACAAAGTGTCAGAAGAAGACTTTAAAAGCAATCGAAAAAGAAGTTAAGAAAAATTATTAGCGAAAAACTATGCAATTGAAGGTCGTGAAGTAAGTAAAGGAAGAAGCTTTTAGAAATCTTTAAAGAAGATCCCATATAAAGTAGAATTAATTAACGATCTTCCAGCAGATGAAGTAATTACAGTTTACACACAAGGAGACTTTCACTGACCTTTGTCGTGGTGGACACGTAAGTGCAACTTCAAAAAAATTAAAGAATTTAAATTATTATCTGTAGCTGGTGCATACTGGAGAGGTAATAGTGATAATAAAATGTTACAACGTATTTACGGAACAGCTTACTTTCACTAAAGATCATATGGAGCAACACTTAGTGAGATTACAAGAAGCACGTGAACGTGATCACAGAAAAACTAGGTAAAGAACTAGGAATCTTCACAACAAGTCAAAAAGTTGGTGCTGGATTACCATTATGGTTACCAAATGGTGCTACTATCCGTCGTACAATCGAAAGATATATCGTTGACAAAGAAGTTGAATTAGGATATGATCACGTTTATACTCCAATTATGGGATCTAAAGATTTATATATTACAAGTGGACACTGGGAACACTACCAAGAAGATATGTTCCCACCAATGGAGATGGACCACGAAACAATGGTACTTCGTCCAATGAACTGTCCTCACCACATGATGATTTATAAAAATGAGCGTCACTCATACCGTGAACTTCCAATTCGTATTGCTGAACTTGGAATGATGCACCGTTATGAAGCAAGTGGAGCAGTAAGCGGATTACAACGTGTGCGTGGTATGACTCTAAACGATGCTCACATTTTTGTACGTCCAGATCAACTTAAAGATGAATTCAAACTTACAGTAGGACTTATCGAAGAAGCATACAAAGATTTAGGTATTAAAAACTTCAGTTACCGTCTATCTTACAGAGATCCAGAAAACACTGAAAAATACTTCGACGATGATGCAATGTGGAACAATGCTCAACAAATGTTAAAAGAAACTGCCGATGAATTAGGTTTAGATTATGTTGAAGCTGAAGGAGAAGCAGCATTCTACGGACCAAAACTTGACGTTCAAGTAGAAACAGCAATCGGAAAACAAGAAACATTATCTACAATTCAATTAGACTTCTTATTACCAGAAAGATTCGAACTAGAATACATTGGTGAAGATGGAAAAGCTCACCGTCCAGTAGTTATCCACCGTGGTATTGTATCAACAATGGAAAGAATGGTTGCCTTCTTATTAGAAGAGTACAAAGGAGATTTACCAACATGGTTATCACCAAACCAAGTACGTATTATTCCAGTAAACAACGATTACCACTATGACTATTCTAAAGATATCATGCAAGAACTTAAAAAAGCTGGTGTTAAAGTAGCTATCGATGATAGAGATGAAAAACTAGGATACAAAATCCGTGAAGCAGCAAGCAAAAAAATTCCATATACTTTAGTAATTGGAGACAAAGAAGTTGAAAACAGAAATGTTAATGTAAGAACATTTGGTTCACACGATCAAAAAGAAGAAAGCTTTGCTGAATTTAAAGAAAATATCTTAAGAGAAATTAACGAAAGATTAATCGAGAAAAACGCATAGTAAAATAAAAAGAGAAGGGATGGAAGTTCATCCCTTCTCATAATAAGGAGAGATAGGATGTTAACTCAATTAACAAAAAAATGTAAAAAAAGGTCAAGTTAGAGTAAAAAAATTAAAACTACTCATGGAGATATGACTTTCAAATTATTTGAAAAAAAGATATTCCAAAAAGCAGTAGAAAACTTTTTAACTCACGCAAAAAAATGGATACTATAAAGGTATTATTTTCCACCGTGTAATTAAAGACTTTATGATTCAAGGTGGAGATCCAACTGGAACAGGTATGGGAGGAGAATCAATATGGGGACGTAGCTTCGAAGATGAATTCTCAATGGATTACTTCCACTTCTATGGTGCGTTAAGTATGGCAAATGCTGGACCAAACACAAATGGAAGTCAATTCTTTATAGTTCAAAATTCTCATGTGGATGCTAGAACTTTACAAGCACTTGAACAAGGTGGATGGCCAAAAGAAGCTGTTGAAGGTTATGCTAAACTAGGAGGAACTCCTCACTTAGATCACCGTCACACAGTGTTTGGACAACTTATTGCAGGTGCGAAAACTTTAGAAAAAATTGCAGCCGTAAAAACTGGAGCTCAAGATAAACCAGTAGAAGAAGTTGTAATTCTTGATGTAGAAGTTAAATAATTATAATACGCAAGGTTAATAGATTTAATCTTGCGTTTTTATATATTGTAGTAGAAAAAAATCATTATATAATTTTTAGAATTTAGATAATAGAAATTAATATAAACCAAAGAATAGAGGAAACTTTTTTTCCAATAATAAAATATTATTAATTATTTTAAATTTCGTCTTGAAAAAAATAAAAAAACACTTTTCAAATTGACTATTCATGTGATATAATTATGAAAGTTTGAATATAAAAAAAGGAGAAAAAGAATGGCAGAAAAAACAAGAGTAAAACCAATTCTTGATGTTCATGAAAAGCCTAACTTAGCTCTATGGGTAACGTTAAGCTTACAACACTTATTCGCAATGTTTGGGGCGACGGTGTTAGTACCGATTTTAACAGGATTACCAGCAAGTACAGCTTTAACTACATCAGGTATTGGAACACTTACGTATTTATTAATAACTAGAGGTAAAATTCCTGCGTATTTAGGATCTTCATTTGCCTTCATTAATCCGATTATTGTGCTTTCAACTACTCACAGTGTTGAAACAGCAATGCTTGGTGCATTTTTAGCCAGCTTAGTTTATGGAGTTGTGGCAATGTTAATTTACAAATTTGGTGTAAATTGGTTATTGAAACTTTTACCACCAGTTGTAGTAGGACCTATTATCATTGTAATTGGACTTGGAATTGCTCCTACAGCGATAAACATGGCTATGTATAAAACAGTAGATGGCGCAAAAGTTTACGATTTAAAATACTTCTTAGTAGCTCTTATTACATTAGCGGCAACAATCTTCTGTTGCGTTGCTTTAAGAGGATTTGCTAAACAAATTCCAGTACTATTAGGAATTGTTTTTGGATATATTGTTGCTGTGATTGCAGGATTAGTTGATTTCCAACCAGTTATTGATGCACCTTGGTTTAGTTTACCGAAGTTCACAATTCCATTTGTGACATATACACCGCATTGGAATGTAGCAGCATTAGCGATGGTACCTATTGCTATAGTTACTATTAACGAACATATCGGTCACCAAATGGTATTATCTGAAGTTGTAGGAAGAAACTTCCTAAAAGATCCAGGTCTACATCGTTCAATTTTAGCTGATGGAACAGCTATGATGTTTGCATCACTTTTAGGTGGACCACCAAGTACAACATATGGTGAAAACATTGGGGTTCTTGCTATTACACGTATCTTCTCTGTATTCGTATTAGGAGGAGCGGCGGTATTCGCACTTATCTTAAGTTTTTGTAGGTAAGTTCTCAGCTCTAATCTCTACGATTCCATCACCAGTTATGGGTGGTGTATCGATTTTACTATTCGGTATAATCGCTTCAAGTGGACTTAGAATGTTAGTAGATGAAAAAAAGTAGACTTAAGTATCAACAGAAACTTAGTAATTTCATCAGTAATCATCGTTTTAGGTGTAGGTGGAGCAATGCTTAAATTTGAAAGCATTAACTCGAACTTCCAGCGATGGCACTTGCAGCAATCAGCGGTGTGCTATTAAATGCATTCTTACCAAAAGAAGATAAAAAAATAGAATTAATTAAAATATCCAGTAACTTGTTAATACAAGTTACTGGATATTTTTTTGTATAAAAACAATATTGTAAATTAATATGTAGATTATATTTATAATAGTAAAGTATATTTCTAATTAGAAACTATAATATTTTTAATCTCTTTTTTTCTAGTAATTTTGAAAAAAACTAGGTAATTTCCTAATATTATTATTGAATAACCAAAATAGAAAAATACTAAAAATTAATAAAGAAGTAATAATTATAATAGTTCTAATACTGTATTTTCATACTTAATACTCCTGCCAATAAAGCTCCTAGCGGGCTAAATGCTATAGATAAACCAATCATAGTGGACATAGCGACATCTAATTTATCTTTACTTATGATACACTGAATCATTGTTTGAGAATATGTGTTTAAAAATCCCAATCAATATCCAGCCAAAAAGAAACAATAAAAAAATTGACAATTTTGTTTGTAATGGAATTATTGTTAAGTATGCTAAGTGCGCTCCCAAGATAGAGCTATACCTAGTGTAAAATGTAGTGTATAGAGTACTTAACCTTATATTTTTTAGTGTCTGACTGTTAGAAAGAAAGGCTCCTATTAGGATACCAAGACCAGATGCACTAAGTAAAATTCCATAAAAATAACTAGTTTCCGAATACTCAGGAAGTAGTGTTAGTAGAGAACTGGTAGAAAAAAATTAATTATTATGATTCCTATTAATAATGGTTTTTAATAGAGGAGTATTCCATATTTTTCATACCACTACTTAGTTTAGAAAAGTAGTTTTTCTTGTATAGTATTAGTATTTTTTTAGATAAATCATTTGATAGGAAGATGAAGATAAAGCTGTTGATAAAAAAAGTAATACTATTTAGTAATGAAAGCATATATTGTCCCAAAAACTGTTATAATAAATCCACCTATTGAATTAAAGAGTGCATCACTACCTTGATAAGCTATAGAAAAATAATGAATTTGCTTTTTACTAAATCTTCTTGTTTAACTATTTTTGGAAGTAAGGCAAGTTGAATAGGATAAACTATTTGATTAATGAAAGCTGATACAAACAATAAAAAAATTATTAGTGTAGTGATTTGCAACTTTATTTACGACAGATTAGATAAGTAATAACTAGTAATATTATTGCTTGAAGTAACTGTGAAATAATTAAAAACCTCTTTACATCAAATTTACTGATTATCGGTGAAATAAAAATTTGTAATATAGCGGTAAATGAGATTAAAAAAACAAAGTTATACCACTATAAAAAAAGTAGATTTAGTTAAATGAGTAAATTAAATGTTAGAGTAGCTATTGAATATATGCTATCACCAAAGTTAGTGATTAATCGACCAAATAGTAAAAATTGAAAAGTTTTTATTTTTTTAAACATAGAGATCACATCCTTTATAAAAAAATTTTCAACGATAAAAAAAATATTTGACAGTTAATATATTATTTTACAGCTCTTAGCGAGCTGTAGAAATAATACTAATACTAACACTATTTGTTTATCTTTTCTGAGGAGAATTTTCTTTTTTCTAGTTTTTAACTTCATTCCCAGAAATCTTCCATGTCTTCTTTATTTATATTAAAATTAACTGAAGTATTGTTAAATAAGTTGTTAAAAGATACTAGGTGAAGGTACAAATGCCTGTGCAGTCGGTAGATAGTATTTTTTTGGATTATTCCATTTATTGTATCTGTATCAACTACTTCGATGAAAATTATTTTTCCTCTAGAATATTAAGATGATAGTGTATTTTAGTTCTATTAATTTTTAATAGTTTAGCAAGTTCTTTTGAGTTTTTCTTTTTCTGTACCGAGTGTCGTAAGAATACTTATTCTTAGAGGATCGGAAATGACCTTTAACTTTTCGACATCTGTAATATATTGTATATCTTTTGATAATAATCATCCCTTTCTTACTAATATTATATAACTGATTCTCTTAACTGTCAATTAAATTTTTGAACGTTATAAATATATTATTTTCACTACTTTATTAAATTTACTGAAGTTTTAATTAAACAATAGTTTGACTACCACTTTTTATATTTGATATAATTTACTAGGTATAATATTAGTAGAACATACTAAAATTACAAAGAAGAAATAAAAATTTAAGGAGAATGAAATTGAAAAAAACTATCAGCAATTTTATTAGGTTTGCTTGGTGTAGTTACTCTTTCAGGATGTTCACAAAATGATCGTTCTGGAACGTTTTTACGAAATCTTTCGTAAAAACCTATGGACTTATCACTGAGCAAAATACATGAATTCACAGGAAGTTGGGGTTGGTCAATAGTTATTATTACTTTAGTAATCAGACTATTAGTTCTACCTTTCATGTTAAATAACTACAAAGTCCAAAATAAATCAAGAAAAGGACAAGAATTAGCTCGTCCAGAATTAGAAGTAGTTCAGAAGAAACAACAAGCAGCTAAAGAAAAAGAAGCAAGAGCGATATCTAATGAAGAAAAAATGCAAGCTCGTAGTGAACTTATGGAATTACAAAGAGAACAAATGGCTATTATGAAAAAATATGATGCTATGCCATTAAGTCTTGGTGGATGTTTACCAATGCTTATTCCACTTCCATTCTTGACTGGATTGTTCTACACGTTGTCAAATCCGCTATATTCTGCAGGAATTATTGATTCAACATTCTTAGGAGTATTTAGCCTTGGAACTCGTTCATATACATTACCTATTATAGCGTTTGTAGTTTATGCCATCCAAACAAAACTACAAATGAGCTTAATGCCAACACCGACTCAACCAGGTCAAGAACAAATGCAAAGTCAAATGAAAATGATGCAATGGTTATCTCCGATAATGATTACAGCATTCTCATTTTGGGTAGCAGGAGCAGTAGCTGTGTACTATATCGTAGGGGGAGTATTTATGATATTCCAAACTTATCTAGGACATGCACTATATCCGCCATATAAACCAGAAAAACAAAAGAAACAAGCTTTTGATCCAGAAAAAGTTACATTAGTTTCTAACAAGAAAAAACGTAAGTAGCGAATTGAATGGGGTGACTCTAAAAAAATCGATTTCTTTGAAATCAAGATTTTTGAGTCACTCCTGTTTTTTGGAAAAAAAGTAATAAAAGTTATCAATATAGTTGACGTTAGGCTATATATGTGTTAGAATTGTATTGTTGTGTAGCTCCTAAATAGCTACTACAACCGCACGTATAAGGTAAATAAGTGAGAAATCCACCTTGTATGGCGAGTCTTAGTAAAAAAATATTTAAGGAGGTGCAGATATGTACGCAGTAATTAAAACAGGTGGGAAACAACTACGTGTTGAAGAAGGACAAACAATCTTAGTTGAGAAATTAGCAGCTGAAGTTGATTCTACAGTTACTTTTGACGAAGTAGTATTAGTAGGTGGAGAAACAACAAAAGTTGGTGCTCCTTTAGTAGCTGGTGCGACAGTAACAGCTAAAGTAGTTGCTCAAGGTAAAGGTAAAAAAATCACAGTATTTAAATACAAACCTAAAAAGAACAATCACCGTAAATTAGGTCATCGTCAACCTTTCACTAAATTAGTAGTTGAAAAAATTAACGCTTAATCATGATTAAGGTGGAAATCGTAAAAGAAGTTGAAGTTATTAAACAGGTAACAGTCGATGGACATGCCGATTATGCTGAACACGGTTCAGATATAGTTTGTGCAGGTGTCTCTGCTGTAATATTCGGTTTAATAAATGCGGTAGATGAATTAGATGAAGATGTACAGTTTGATATTTCGGCTAACGAAGATGTAACTGGGCATTTAACATATAGATCGTTAGAATCTACAGATAAAGAGCAACTTCTACTAAATGCAATGTTAGTTGCATTAAAAACAATTGAAGAAAATTATTCAGATTATATAACTATTGAAGTAAGAGAGGTGAAATTGACATGATGTTACAATTAAATTTACAATTCTTCGCATCTAAAAAAGGGGTAGGTTCTACTAAAAACGGACGTGACTCTGAATCAAAACGTTTAGGTGCTAAAAGAGCTGACGGTCAGTACGTAACTGCAGGTTCTATCTTATACAGACAACGTGGGACAAAAATTTGGCCAGGAACTAACGTAGGAAAAGGTGGAGATGATACACTATTCTCACTAGTTGACGGAGTTGTACGTTTCGAAAGATACGGACGTAGCCGTAAAAAAGTTTCTGTTTATCCACAAGCTTAATAAGCACAAAAAAGGTATTTACAAATTTGTAGATACCTTTTTTTATTTTAGAAAAATATTAATGTGTTATCTACAAATTTTATGTAATTTAATGTAAAAAAACATTTGTAATAATATTTTTAATATTTCTAGTTTTAGATTTTTGTTGTACTTTTTAAAATATATATGGTAAAATTTATTTGTGTGTTTAAAGATACACGCAACATATACTAGGAGGACAAAAAAGTGTCAGCACTTTGGCAAGAAATTTTATTTTCTTTTTTAGGAGGTCTGGGATTATTCCTATTCAGTATTAAATACATGGGGGACGGACTTCAATTAATAGCCGGGGAGAAAATGCGATATGTTTTAGATAAATATACATCTAAACCACTTATGGCTGTCTTAGCCGGGATTATAGTTACGATACTTATTCAATCAAGTACAGGAACTATCGTAATTACTATCAGTTTAGTAGGGAGCAGGATTATTAAAAACGAAACAAGCAATTGCTATTGTTATGGGTTCTAATATTGGAACTACATTAACATCATTCATTATCGGGTTTAATATTTCTAAATATGCACTTCCTTTAATTTTCTTAGGAGCAGCGTTTTTATTCTTTACTCGTGCTAAATTAGTAAACAACATCGGTCGTGTAATTTTTGGTTTTGGGGGAATTTTTCTATGCTCTTAAAAATGATGTCTACAGCTATGGGGCCAATGAGAGATATGTCATGGTTCCAAAACGTATTAGCGCACATTAATGATAGTGCAGTAGTAGGGGTAGGAGTAGGTACATTCTTAACAGTACTAATTCAATCTTCAGCAGCAACTATTGCTATTTTACAAAACCTGTATGCAGATGGAGCTTTAAGTTTAACAGGAGCTTTACCTGTATTATTCGGGGATAATATCGGAACAGCGATTACAACTGCAGCATTAGCGATGATAGGAAGTAATATTGCTGCAAAACGTGTTGCAGCTTCTCACGTATTATTTAATGTTATTGGTACGATTATCTGTTTAATCGCTTTAGTTCCTTATGGAGCATTTATTCAGTATTTAGAAACTACGTTAGGTCTAGAACCTAAGATGACAATTGCATCAGCACACGGTACATTTAACATACTAAATACAATACTACAATTCCCATTTATTAGTTTATTAGTTGTGATTGTAACTAAGCTTATTCCAGGTGAAGATGAGCAAATCAAATATAGTACACAATATCTTGATAAATCACTTATTACAAGTGCACCAGCAGTAGCTTTAGGTCAAGTTCAAAAAGAGTTTGTGGAAATGTTAGTCTTATCTAAGAAAAGCTTACGTAATGCTGTAGAGTACTTCATGAATCGTGATGAACAATTACGTGAAAAAGGTGAAACTTATGAAGATGCGATAAATAATTTTGATGAACAAATGACAGACTACTTAACTTTATTATTTAGGGAAAAACTAAGTCCTAAAGAAGGGTTAATTGCTTCAACATTATTAGATGGAACTCGTGATGTTGAGAGAATTGGTGACCACGCTAGAGATATTGTTTTATCAGTAGATTATCAAATTAGAAAAAAATTGAAATTCTCTGATGGAGCAAAAGAAGAAGTACAAGAAATGTTTGATCTTTGTAATGATGTAATTTTAAAAACTATTAAGTCATTAGAAGAAAACAATATAGCTCTTTGCAGGAGCAGCGTTAGCAGCATGTGAAAATATATATGCACTTGAAAAAGCTGCTCGTAAAAAACATACTCAACGTATGAAAGATGGGGATTGCGAAATCCCAGCTGGAGTAGTTTATATGGACTTAATTCAACACTTTACACGTGTTTGTGAGCATACAAGAAACATTCTTGAAAAAGAAATTCAAGGTCATATGTAATCATGTCTAATAAACAAAAGATACTTATAATTCTATTTATTATTATGTTATTAATAATATTAGTTTTTATATAAATTATATCAAATACAATTAGGATAAAAAAATTATAAACGAAAATGTAGAGAAATCAATGTTATTTCTACTATGTTTTCGTTTTTTTCTTTGTAAATGCTAGTATTCGTGATATAATAAGGTAGTCGATTTATATAAAGTTTAAGAAAAATATTGAAAGGAAATAAACATGTTTCAAGATAAAAAAGTTTATACAACGCAATGGGCTGGAAAAACATTAACAGTTGAATTAGGTGAAATGGCTCGCCAAGCTAATGCAGCAGTAGTAGTAAAATACGGAGATACTGTTGTATTAACAACTGCAGTTGCTTCAAAAGAAGCTAAAGATGTTGATTTCTTCCCACTAACAGTTAACTATGAAGAAAAATGTATGCAGTAGGGAAAATACCAGGAGGATTCTTACGTAGAGAAGGTCGTCCAGGAACTGAAGCTACTTTAGCAGCTCGTCTTATCGACAGACCGATTAGACCATTATTCGAAGATGGATTTAGAAACGAAGTACAAGTTATCTCAACTGTATTATCAGTTGAGTATGATTGTGATCCTGTAATGGCGGCAATGCTAGGAAGCTCACTATCATTATCAGTATCAAATATTCCATTCAAAGGACCAATCGCTGGTGTTACTGTAGGATATGTTGATGGAGAATACGTAATTAACCCAACAGTTGAACAAATGGAACGTTCTACAGTTGACTTAAAAGTAGCTGGAACAATTGATGCGATCAACATGGTTGAAGCAGGTGCAAAAGAAGTATCTGAAGAAATTATGTTAAATGCAATTATGTTCGGACACGAAGAAATAAAACGCTTAATTGCATTCCAACAACAAATTGTTGATGAAATTGGTCAAGAAAAAATGGCTGTAGAGTTAAAAGTTATTGATGAAACAATCTATAACGAAGTTCTTTCAATGGCATTATCTCAAATGAAAGAAGCGATTGCTATTAAAGATAAACAAGAACGTGATGAAGCTATTTCAGCTGTTAAAGAAAAAGTTCTTGAAGTATTTGAAGAAAGAGCAAGTGATGAAGATGAGCTTGATATTGTAAAAGAAGCAAAATTATCATTAGATAAAATTGTAAAAGATGAAGTTCGTCGTGAAATCACTGAAGATAAAATTAGACCTGATGGACGTGCTTTAACAGAAATTAGACCACTAGCTTCAAGAGTTGATGTATTACCAAGAACGCATGGATCTGCATTATTCACTCGTGGACAAACTCAGTCTTTAGGTGTTGTAACATTAGGTAACTTATCGGATGAACAAATCATTGATGATTTAACTCAAGAAGAAAACAAGAGATTTATGTTACACTATAATTTCCCAGCATTCTCAGTTGGTGAAGTTGGATTTAGTCGTGCGCCAGGACGTCGTGAAATTGGTCACGGTGCCTTAGGTGAGCGTGCATTAGCACAAGTAATTCCATCTAAAGAAGATTTCCCATATACAATCCGTATTGTATCAGAAATTTTAGAATCTAATGGATCAAGTTCACAAGCTACAATTTGTTCTGGATCAATGGCTCTTATGGCAGCAGGAGTTCCAATTAAAGCTCAAGTAGCTGGTATTGCAATGGGATTAGTTAAAAAAGATGAACACTATACTATTTTAACTGATATTCAAGGTATGGAAGATCACCTTGGGGATATGGACTTCAAAGTTGCAGGTACATCTGAAGGTATTACAGCACTTCAAATGGATATTAAAATCGATGGTCTAAGTGAACAAATCTTAAAAGAATCATTAGAACAAGCACGTGTTGGTAGATTACAAATTTTAGAGCACATGAACAGTGTTATCTCTGAACCTCGTCAAGAAGTTTCAACATTTGCACCAAAAATTAAAATTATTAAAATTAAACCTGAAAAAATTAAAGATGTTATTGGATCAGGTGGTAAAGTTATCAATGAAATCATTGAAAAAACTGGTGTTAAAATTGATATCGAGCAAAATGGAGATGTATTTATTTCTTCACCTGAAATCGAAGGTATTAATAAAGCTATCGAAATTATCGAGAATATCACACGTGAAGCAGAAGTTGGTGAAATCTATCTTGCTGAAGTTAAACGTATTGAAAAATTCGGTGCATTCGTTGAATTATTCCCAGGAGTAGATGCGTTAGTACATATTTCTAAGTTAGCTGAAGAGAGAGTAAATAAAGTTGAAGATGTTGTAAAAGTTGGAGACACTCTTAAAGTTAAAGTAATTAAAATTGATGAGAAAGGTCGCGTAGACGCAGCAGCTCATTTCTAGGAGAAACTTATGGAGTTATTTGAAAAAGAAAGACGTGGAATCTATGTCTATTTTAAAAGTTTTAAAGACTTAAATAAATTAGAAAAATATGGGAACTTTATTTCTTATTCTAAAAGAGGTAGGTATGCATGCATTTATGTAGATGAAACTAGAATAGAAAGTATTGTTGCAGATCTTAAGAAGAAGAAATTTCGTAAAAAAAGTAGAATTATCAGAAATGTCAAATTTACATTTATGTTTTTGAGCATTTAGATAGTAATTTACAAACAAAAACAATAATATTATAAATAAGGGGAAGGAAAGCTATATTCTCCCTTATTTTAAAGAAATCATTAATAAAGTAATATATTAGATATTTATTGTGAGGAAACATGAGAGTTATAGCAGGAAAATATAGATCTATAAAATTAAATGCTGTTGATGGTATGAATACAAGACCAACGACAGACAAAAATTAAAAGAAAATTTATTTAATATGATAGATTGCTATGATTGTAAAAGTACTGGATCTTTTGGTGGAACAGGTGGTTTAGGAATTGAGGCTTTAAGTCGTGGAGCTAAACATGCCACTTTTATTGATGGTAGTAATAATGCGATAAAAAGTTATTAAAAAGTAATATAGAAAAATGTAGAATTAGTACCGAAGATTATTCTTTATATAGAAATGATTTTAAGCGTGCGTTGAAAAATTTTTTTGGGAAAGAAAGAAGAAAAAAATTTGATATGATTTTTTTCTAGATCCACCCTTATGATAAAGGGATTGATAGATGATGCTTTTGAAAAAAATATTTTTTTCGATAATCAATTGTGCAATGATGGAGCTTTTGATTATTTGTGAGAAAAAGTAATACCGAACAAATTAACATTGTAAATGAAAAACATCGAAAGTAATAAAAAGAAAAAAACAGTATGGAATAACAGACATAGTAATTTTTGAATATATGGAGAAATAAAATGAAAAGAAAAATAGCGATTGTACCTGGTAGTTTTGATCCTATTACTTATGGGCATATTGATATAATAAACAGAAGTGCTGAATTATTTGATGAAGTAATAGTAGCTATTTTGGTAAATCCTGACAAGAAATATTTATTTTCACTTGATGAGAGAGTGGAGATGATAAATGAAACAATTAAAGAAATTCCAAACGTTAGAGTTGATTCATTCTCAGGATTATTAGTAAATTATGCAAAGCAAGTAGGCTCAAATGTCATTGTTAGAGGATTAAGGGCAGTATCTGATTTTGAGTATGAGATGCAGTTAACGTTTATGAATAAGGCGTTAGACGAAAACATTGAAACATTTTATATGATGGCTAATAAACAATATTCATTTATTAGTTCTAGTATTGTAAAAGGTGTTTCAGGTTTTGGTGCAGATTTGTCGAAATTTGTACCTAAACATGTTGAAGAACGCTTAGAAAAAAAGACGAAAGAGAGAGGATAAAGGTGAAAAAAATCCTGTTTACTGGAGGGGGTTCAGCAGGTCATGTATCTGTTAATGTTGCCTTAATTCCAGAATTCAAAAAAAATGGATATGAAATCTCGTATATTGGTAGCAAAACTGGTATAGAAAATGAGATGATTGGTAAAATCCCAGAGGTAAAGTATTATAAAATAAGTTCAGGAAAGTTACGAAGATATTTTTCATGGGAGAATTTTATTGATCCATTTAAAGTACTAAAAGGAATAGTAGATTCTTTATTAGTTTTAAAAAAAGAAAAACCAAATTTTGTATTTTCAAAAGGTGGATTTGTGAGTGTTCCAGTTTGTATTGCAGCTAGATTACTTAAAGATTCCCAGTTGTATTACATGAGTCGGATCTTACTCCAGGACTTGCAAACAAAATAAACATAAAGTTCTGTAATCATATATTTACAACATTTGAAGATACACAAAAGTTCTTACCCAAAGGGAAAGCTAGTCTAATAGGTGCTATTGTAAGAGATGATATTTATACAGGTGATTCTAATCGTGCTTATGAACTAACAGGATTTACTGAGGAAAAACCAGTAATGCTTGTTATGGGTGGATCATTAGGGTCGAAAGTTCTAAATGATTATATTTGGAATAATATTGATGAACTTACTAAAAAGTATCAGATAGTTCACCTTGTAGGTAAAGGATTATTAAATGATAGTGTTGAAAAAGAAGGTTATAAGCAATATGAATTTTTAGCTAAAGAACTATTTGATGTACTGAAAATTACAGATTTTGCAGTTTCGAGAGCTGGAGCTAATGCCTTGTATGAATTTTTAGCTTTAGATTTACCTCCAATCTTAGTGCCACTTGGAACTAATCAGAGTAGAGGAGATCAAATAGAAAATGCGAAATTTTTTGAAAAAAATGGTTTTGCAAAAGTTGTTGCTGAAGAAGATTTTACCAATTTACCTGTTGATCAAATCTTTGATTTTTATGATAAACTTGATGATTATAAAAAAATTCAATGAAAGATTATAAAAAGAAAAAAACGTGTTATTAATGACGTAAGTGAATTTTATAATAAAATAATTGAAAAAAATAGGAGGTGAAAAATAGTATGAACAGATTTAAAAAAATTACTTTTTACTTGAAAACTTGATTTTTGATTCTTTTTAGCATTTGTAGCAATTAAATTTCCCAAATAATGATATGGATAGAATTATCGCTGATTTAATTGAAATTAAATCATTAGCAACATTAGCGAAAATAATCTCATTAGTTTTTTTAATGATAAACTATTATTATTAATAATGATTCTTTTATCAGTATTTTTAGTATGGATTAAAAGAACTGAAAAAAGCTGTGTTTATTTTCTTTAGTGCTGGATTAGGTGGATTCTTCTTATCTGCATTAAAATACAGCATCCAAAGGGTTAGACCTCTTCCTGAGATCCATGATGGTTTTAGTTTTCCGAGTGGACATTCTACTTTTGTAGCATTATTTTTTTCTTAGCATTACTCTTTGTAATAAATAAAAAAGAAATTTTAAAAGTAATTGCTACTTTTGCAATAATTGCAATACCAATTTCAAGAATGGTCTTAGGTGCACACTTTTTAAGTGATGTTATTGCAGGATTATTACTTGGAAGTTTAGTAGTAGACTTTTATGAAAGTTTATTATGTAAATATTTATAATTTAATAATGAGGGTATTAGGAAAAGACAAATGAATAGATTTAAAAAAATAAAGAAGGGTATAGTTGCAATAGTCATTGCAATAATTCACTTTTGCCTTATGGTATTATTTTTGCATATGTTAGATTTCGATGTCAACAATGTAAAAATCATATAAGTATATTTTAGGATTACCTGAATGGTTTTTTATAGTTCTATAGTAGTTAGTATTCTAATAATAATATTAGTTATTATTTGTACAAATCTTTTACTTAATGATGAAATAAAAAGAGGAGGAAAAAAATAATGACGAATACATTAGATTACAAAAATACTAATTTTTATTTGCAACAATATTTTTTTAGCGATAATTTTATTACCGCTAATGATGAACCGTATGAGTAAAGCAGAACAACATGGTGGTTTTTTTGAAAAGTACTATTTAGCAGATAGAAAAGTAAGTGGAATAGTACTTGCGATAACATTAATGTCAACTTACGGATCAGCTTCAACGTTTTTAGGTGGTCCAGGAGTAGCGTATAAACTTGGTTATGGTTGGGTTCTACTTGCTGTAATCCAAGTTGTAACTGGTTATTTTGTACTATTAGTTTTTAGCGAAAAAAATTTAAAAATGCTGCTCAAAAAAATTAATGCAATTACGATAAGTGATTACTTAAGAAATAGATATGATTCAAAATTAGTTGCATTTATTTCTACTTTAGCTATGATAGTATTTCTAATTGCCGCGATGAGTGCCCAATGGGTTGGGGGAGCAAAATTATTAGCAGCATTTATGGGGATTGAATATAAGACCGGTATAGTTCTAATCTCAGTAATTATTATATTTTTGTGTAGTATTCGGTGGATTAAAGAATATTTTAATTACCGATATGATTCAAGGTTTAATAATGATATTCTCGACAATAATTTTACTATTTGCAGTAATTAATTATGGTGGTGGTATTGATCAAATAACTACCAACTTGATTAATATTAATGAGAAGATAATAACACCTTTCGGTGCAACAGGAAGTTTGACACCAAGTTATGTAAGTTCGTTTTGGGTATTAGTTGGAGTTGGGGTAATTGGTATTCCTCAAATCGCTATTAACTCAATGTTGTATAAAAATAAAAGAAGTTTAAAACAATCTATTATTGTAGGATCGATAGTAATATTTATAGTAATGTTTGGTGTTCATTTAATTGGAGTTATGGCCAGAGGAGTTTTCCCAGATATTAAAGACTATGATTCAGTAATTCCAATAATAACATTAAAAGTCTTTACCATGGTATTTAGCTGCGTTGGTACTTGCAGCACCTATGGCAGCGATAATAACGACTGTAAATGCACAGTTTCTTTATTAATTTCTTCTGCATTAGTTAAAGATTTATTATTTAATAGTAAAGTAGTTAAAAGAAAAAAATTACTGGTAAAAAAATTCCCGATCTTTGTATATGGAGTAAATATCTTTAGTAATCTTTACTGATTATGTTATTAAGTATGAGACCACCTAGTTTAATAGTGAAATGTTAACTTATTTGCTTTTGGAGGTTTAGAAGCAACATTCTTATGGCCTATATTATTAGGATTATATTGGAAAAAAAGCTGAAAAATATGGAGCATTAAGTTCGATAGTAGTAGGATTTGATTAGTTATATATTAGTAAAAAAACTGTATATGTAATTAAATTTATAGAACCTGTTGTAATATCATTATTAATTTCATTTGTGGTGTTTGTAATAGTTTCTATTGTAGCAAAATAAAAACAATTTGAAAAAAATAGTTATATTGTAATAAAAATAAAAATGTAATAGTAAGGAGGTAGGACAATGTCGAAAAAGTTATTGTAAAACATACAGATGCTGAAAAAAATTTACTGTTAGTAATATGCTGACTGTTGGAAAAAGAATATGAAGTAGTAAATGAAACAGAAGAATATATATTCGTAGTAGATAACAGTGGAAAAATAGGTGGTTATTACCACGATTACTTTGAAGAAGTAAAATAATTGAAGGGGACATATTATGAAAAAAATAATACTATAAAGAATACAGTTTTGGTTGGTATATTTATAATATTAGCTCCACTTATTCTTGTAGGGGTAACTACTTTAGGAAATTCTCTTGGTGGTAAAATCTAAAGATAAAGTAGTCCAAACTACAGAACAAACTGCTAAAGTACCAGAAGAAACAAAAGCAGAAAGTAATAACAATATACCAAAAGCTAATGATTCTGAAGGTTACTGAAGGAAATACATCTAAAAAAAGAGTCGGCAACAATAATAATGAGACTAATAATGATAATAATACAGAGAAAAATGACTCTACAGGTGTTGTCAGTACAACTCCTGTAGCAGGTCAAGATTATGTGATTAAATCAGGTGATTCATTATTTGTTATCGCCTCTAAAGCATATGGAGAAGTGAATGCTCAGAATGGTGTAGAAAAAAATAAAAAGAAGCTAATAATATTAGTAATAATAATATTGCAGCTGGACAAAAAAATCCAAATACCGAAAATATAAAAAAAGAAGGGGCTGCCCCAAAAGACCAGTAAAAAAAGAAGTAGTGAGGAAAGAACGGTTCTTTGTCAAGTACGGTTGATTTTGAAAATTAGGAGAAAGCTATGCTATATTAAGTAGTATAGCTTTTTCCTATTTTTCGTTTTAATCTTATTTCTTTTATTTTTAGAGAGAATAGCTTGACACTCTTCTATAGAATATCTAGGTTCCTTATTAGTTTCAGAATGTTTAAATAAGCTGAATACAAGGAGTATTTTTAGCTTTAAAGTTACTAAAAGACCCTATATCCATAGGGAAATACATTTAATAACCTTAATTTTATTGTTAATTCCTTCTAAAGGCCATTAGAAAGTCCATTGTAGTACATAGTATTCTTAATCTATTTTTTTGTATTTTCTTAGTGTTTTAATAGCTGTAAAACATATATCTAGGTATGGTAGATTTATCGTTAATTAAAGCTTTTAAATCTATCAAAATCATCTTTTTCAAAAAGCTTCCTAAGGTTTTGAATAAGCCAGTAACACTTATAAAGCTGAGGATTTTGCTTAATTAGATAGTTGACGATATCTTGTTCGGTAGTGATGTACTTAAAGTATTTAAAACTTCCTGTGGGTACCATTATCTAGTTCATCATAGCTAGTAAGAAGGTTTTTCCAATAACATTTCAATTGTCTGTGGTACATTGTAAAAATTAAGTGCATAAAAAGAATATCAGATATATATATTAAAAATTCGGCTAATTAATTTATTAGTCGAATTTTTTTATAAGTTGATATACTAAGTTTGAAAGACTTTAATAATCGAGTAAAAATCTTTAATTTGATATCCGATATAATTTTTTTATGTTTATATTTTAATCATTAAATATTATGTAAAGTAATTCAAAAATACTTTTGTATTTTTTTGAATAATACGATTATAAAAATTTAAATAATAGTTTTTATGGACAGAATTTAAAAATTTTAATATTGGTTAAAAAAAGATACAATACTCACATACAAAA
>BNJS01002366.1_pt1 | contig 70745 bp, 95 predicted proteins | sample 8540461 | NCBI WGS metagenome assembly BNJS01 (sample SAMD00202454, study PRJDB9452) | human saliva metagenome | isolation source: human saliva | place: Japan
GAGTCTTCATTCAGGCCATCGCGCCCAGTGCCAGTAACCTCGCTGACCTCATTGGTGAGCGTCAATGTTGTCGTCGTCATTGTTCGCGCATCTGGATCTTCGATCAGTCGATCTTTGGTCGTAATATGGAAGTTCATCCGGCAGACCTTGCTGCATCTTCATCAGTGAAAATTGTGACCGGCAGTGATCAATAACCAGATATCTTTTGCGGTGGTTACCGATCGTGCGGTTAATTGATTATCTGGTTGATTATAATGATTGATCGTAATCCAGATAATGATCAGTGATCTTCATGCAGTTCAGTGGTTCTTTTTGATGTATGGTGTGTCAGATATCATCGGTTGGTGATCAGATATTCGTCAGTTAATTTTCGTCTGGTGATCAGTTCAATGACATTGATACAATGATCTGATAATATCTGGAAAGATCTTTTAATCATTGCCTTTCTTGATGATCTAGTTAAATCTTTGATATTTGTATATTAAAAGTATATGAATCAATATATGATCATTGAGGTGATTCAAAATCAGACAGTCTCAGGCAATTTAATAGATATATATTAATATATTTTAATTTTATTTTATTTAATATTATATATCTGGTTTCAGTCATCATTTTATCAGGATATTATAAAATTAGTTAATAATTGAGGATGGGTGCTGAAATACGTCTCTGCACATCCTCGCGCGTATGTCTGGTCTGTTAATATCAGTCATCTTTGATCTCATCATCTGGTGCAATTCTCAGAATCAGTTCAATCTCATCGCGCGGTCAGACATCATCGATCAAACAGACCGCGACACCGCAGGTAAATTGCTGGAGGCAGATGGCTGGTTGATATTGCCAGTTCCGGCAGATCAGTCAGGCGCAGTGGCTCGCTCGGCGGTCTTCTTGGCGGGCGGCAGCCAGTCGCCTCGGTAGCGATAATCTGGTGCCGGTGGTGCGCCATTCATGGCGTCTCGGTGGCGCGTCGCGGACGCCAGCCTCCTCCGCGTCTGGATGGTGACGCCATCGCCGGGGTACGTCATCCTCTTGCGTCCGGCCTTCTTCCACTGGCCAGCAGATCACGGTACTGCGGAGGTACCGGCCCAGTCGGTGGAGTTCTGCATCTCCCGGCACGCTTGATGAGCGCCTCCCTGGCGGCCCGCACCTGCGCCTGCTTGGCGTCCAGCTCGCTGGAAGAACTGGCGGCGGTGACGGTCGAAAGGTGGTGCGCGCGTGGGAGAAGCGCTTCCACAGCCCGTCCTCGGTGGGACGGTCCAGGCGCGAGCCCGCGCCGCTGCGCTGCCTTCCAGGACTCGAGCAGCTCACGCAGCTCGGCGCCGGAGTTCTTCCACTGCGTGCGGGCCGGGTCCCTGCTCGGCGATGGCCTCAGCGCGCTCGACGATCGCCGTGCGCTCCTTGAGGGCCTGCTCTGGCGGCCGCACGCTCGCGGATATGCCTCGCGTCGCTCGGCGGCCACCGCCTTGCAGGGCGCGGCGAAGCGGGCCCGCAGTCCCTCCAGATCGCCGACGGCGGCCGGTTCGGTCAGGGACCCGAGATCGAGGACAGGGTCGAGTCGATCTCGCGGACGCTGAGCTAGGGGCAGGCGGGTGGCGAACAGGTCGATGGTCGCCTTGAGATCCAGGTAGCGGCGCACGTAGAAGGCCATGGCCTCGGCGATGGGAGCATCAGGGAACTGGCCGACCTCGCGCTCGGCGCCACCGTCCTGGACGTAGACCCGACCCTCCCGTCGACGCGCCCCCACTTGGCGGCGTCCATGGCCTCCTGCGGGTCAACGGCCGGTTCGGCGGACGCCGCAGGAGCCGCAGCCGGGCGGGAACCTCGGCAGGAGTCGGTGTGGCGTCCCCTGGGTGGCCTCTGCGGTCTCGGGCCTCTGAGTCTCCTCGGCAGGCTGCTCGGTCGGCGTGGGATCCCCGGAAGCCGAAGAGACTCGACCTGCTCGGAGACGGCCTGCGCGGACTCCTCGGTGGGGCCGGTCCGGAAGGCTCGCTGGGCCCGGACCTTCGGGGCGGCGACGTCGGCCGTGCGTCGGCCGCTACGTCGGTGACGGGGAGGTGGCGCTCAGCGCCTGCTCCATCGCGGGCGCTGTCGACTCGTCACAGGCCGGTCGGCTGGATGGTCTGCTCAGTGTCGGGCTGGTTCCCGCTCAGTCACGGGATGCTCCTTCATGCGGGTTGACGGGGAGGGAACGGCGTGACCGCCCGTTCCGTTCGCGCCCGGCTCTCGCCGGTGGTGGTGACGTGCCGTCGGAGGACGGCAGTGCCGAAAGTCTACGTTCCTGCCGGCTCCATTCACCATCCCTTCGCCCCACTGATTTCAGTTGATTCGTTGAGCGCCGATGCCCCTCACAAGCGGGCCGGTGTCGGTTCCCCACGCCTCGTCGACGGCTGGCGCTGTTAGCATGTGACCATGCTCGCGTGACTCAGCCCGCAGCCCCCCACCCGCCCTCGATGTCAGGACGAGTCATGCCTGCGATCTGCTTCTCCCACGTCAGTCTCTCCTACACCTCTGATCCCCTGCTTGAGAACATCAGTCTCACGGTCTCCGACCGCGAACGCGTCTGCGTCGTCGGCCCCAACGGATCGGGGAAGTCCACGCTCCTGCGCCTGGCCACCGGCGAGCTGTCGCCTGACCACGGGACTGTCAGCATTCCCGAGCAGCATGGCCCGCCGGCGGCCGACTCGGCGGAGTCGACTGCAACGTCGATCGAGGGCTACCTCGACGCCGTCTGCGCTGAGACCCTGGAAGCGCTTGATCGTTTCGAGCGCATGGGCGAGGCCATTGCCCAGGCCGGAGCTGAAGCCGGCTCCCTCGCCGAGGAATACGACTCGTTACTGACCCGGCTTGAGTCGCTCGAGGCCTGGAACCTGCCGGCTCGACGGGCTGAGGCGCTCGCCGGGCTGGGACTGGGGCGCGTGGATACAGGCCGCCTCGTCTCCTCCCTGTCGCCGGGGCAACGGGCGAGGCTGGAGATCGCCGCTCTGCTTCTTTCAGCCGGTCAGGCGCTGGTGCTCGACGAGCCCACCAACCACCTGGATGCCGGTAGCAGCAGCTACCTGAGCGAGATGATGGTGTCATGGCCCGGACCGGTCCTGTTCTCCTCTCACGATCGTGCCTTCATCGACGAGGTGGCCACCGCCGTCGTCGACCTCGACACAGCACCGTGGCAGGCACTCGCCACCGCCTCCGGGGACAGCGGCCCCATGGGTGCCTACCGGTGCGCGGGGCGATACAGCGACTACCTCGTGGAGAAGGCGTACGCCAGGTCGTCCCACCGCAGTCTTCACCAGCGTCAGCAGGAGCAGCGGCGCAAGCTCGCGCGTCACCGTCGCGACTCCGAGATCGTTGGGCACAGCGGGGCAGCGCCCCGGACCGAGGCCCGCATAGCCCGGAAGTTCTACGCCGACCGCGCCCAGCGCGTCTCCACCCGGCGCCAGACACAGGACGACCGTCGGCTGGAGGCGCTCGCCGGTACCGAGGTGCGCAGGCCCCGCTCCTACGACCTGCAGCTGCGTCTGACTGAACCGGCGCCGCGAACAGGGATGGCGGTCTCGGCCCGGTCAGCCGCCGTACCCGGGCGCCTTGCACCGGTCACGGTCGACGTCATGGCCGGCGAGCACCTGCTGGTCACCGGCGCCAATGGGAGCGGCAAGTCCACGCTTCTGACCTGGATGGGTAGGCGGTCAGCACCCACGGAGGACTCCGTCGGCAGCCTCACGGTATCCGGTTCGGTGCTCCGGATACCCCAGCACCTGCCGCGTCTCGGCGACCCTGGGGTGGATGAGAACGTGTGGGCCGAGGGGATCGGGGACCGTGGCCAAGGCGCTCTGCACCTGCGCCTGTGGAACCGTCCCATCAGCGAGCTCTCCGACGGTAACCAGCGCCGCGTCCAGGCTGGCCCTGGCTGCTGCTGGGCCTGAGGTGCTTGTCATCGACGAGCCCACGAACTACCTGGACCTGGACGCCCTCAGACGCTCTGAGGACGCTCTGAGGACATGGACGGGCACGCTCATCGTCGCCAGCCACGACCGCTGGCTCATTGAGCACTGGTGGGGAGGCGGCTTCACCTTTCAGTGAGCCAGCCGGGTCCTGTGGACCTCGAGCAGCGCTTGAAACGTATTCACACCAGGTACCAGGGTGATCCAGTTAGGGTGGGAGGCATGATCTTGGAGCGCACCATCGCACCCGTGTTCGCAGCCAGCATGCTGTCCTGGCCGCAGGCCGGGTGAGCCCGCCCTCGTCGTCGACCCCGAGCCGGCGCCGCCGCGGCGCCCTGGCCCTGCTTCGCTCCCATCAGCTCACCCCTGGGCGCCATCCTGCTCACCCACGGGACACGCCGACCATGTATGGGACACCCAGGCCCTCATCGAGGCGGCGCATGCCGAGGGCATGCTCGCCAGCGACGACTCCGTCGACGTGCCGGTCTACATCCCCGAGCGCGACCGGTACCGGCTCGAGGAGCCCGACATCACCACCGGCATCAGCGCCAACGGCATGACCTTCACCGACATGGCCGGTACCCTGGAGGCAGCCCGCCGATATCCGTCTCTTCCCCGGAGACGGATTCTCCCGCGCCGTCGAGCTGGTCCCCGGCATCGCTCTGCGCGCGATCCCCGCTCCGGGCCACTCGGAGGGCTCCACCCTGTTCTTCTTCGAGGCCCGGTTGGCGGACAACGCCCTGCTGTACGAGGCCGAGGTCATCGAGGACGACCCCTCCGCCGCGGACGAGGAGCACACCTACCTCATGGCGCTCGACGGCGACGTCATCTTCAAGGGATCCGTGGGTCGCACCGACCTGCCCGGCGGAGACCAGGTGCAGATGCTCGGCACTCTGCGGTTCCCTGGCCAGCGCCATCGACCCGAGCCACCGTCCTGCTGCCCGGGCACGGTGCAGTGACCACCATGGAGCACGAGCACCACGGCAACCCCCTACCTCGCCGAGGCCAAGATCCGTGGAGGAGACCTCAAGGCCTGACGGCGGCGCGCGAGCTCGCTGCCCGTCATGACACAATGCGGACCATGGCACAGGTACGACAAGCCTCCTCCTCACTGCTCCGGCTTCCCCGAGTGGCTCCCCGCGGGCCACATCGTCGAGCACACTTCGTCGACATCCTGCGCCGCACCTTCGAGGCTCCACGGCTGCAGCGGCATCCAGACCCGCGCCGTCGAGCCGCTGAGCGAGCTGACGAAGAAGGGGAGACCTCAAGGAGGTCTACCTGCTCAACCGCCTGCAGGCGGATCCCTGCCGAGTCCGAGTCAGAGACGGATCCGCGCAAGCGGGCTCGGGGCTCCACTTCGACCTGATAGTCCCTTCGCCCGCTACGTCGTCGACAATGCCGGGCTGCACCTTCCCGTTCAAGCGCTACCCAGATTCAGAAGGTCTGGCGTGGGAGCGGCCTCAGGAGGAAGGTTCCGCGAGTTCATCCAGGCCGATATCGACATCGTCGGTGACGGCGCCCTGCCGCTCCACCACGATGTCGAGGTCCCCCTCATCATGCACGAGGCGCTCGGCTCCTGCCCGGTGCCGCGGTCACCATCCACGTCTCCAAACCGCAAGGTCGCTCGAGCTTCTACCAGTCGATCGGCATCGACACGGACCGGCTCATCGAGGTCCTGCGCGTGGTCGACAAGTGCTCGACAAGATCGGCCCCGAGAAAGTGGCCGCCGAGCTCACCCAGAACGTCGGTGTCAGCGCGCAGCAGGCGGCGCAGGCCCTCAGGCTCGCCACCATCACCGGCGACCGATGGTCAGGACGTCTCCGGGCAGGTCCTGCGGGCACTGGCCGGAGCCGAGCCCTACCGAGCTCCTCAACGAGGGGTCTGGCCGAGCTGACCGCCCTGCTCGAGGCCGCCGGACGCCGCCGCCCCGGCGCGGTCATCGCCGACCCTCAAGATCGCTCGCGGGCTGGACTACTACACCGGCACGGTCTACGAGTCCTTCATGGCCGGCCACGAGGACCTCGGCTCAGTGTGCTCCGGGGGCCATAGCATCACCCTGGCCACCAACGGCAGGCGCACCTTCCCCGGTGGGCATCTCCATCGGCCTGTCCCTGGCTCCTGGCGCGCGTCATCGAGGGAGGGGCTCGTGGAGGTCAGCCGCTGCGTGCCCACGGCGGTGCTCGTGGCTGCGTGACCGATGAGGCCCACCGCTGCCTCGATGCCATCGCCGACACGCTGCGTGCCCGCGGCGTCAGCGCCGACGTGACCCCCAGCGCCGCCAAGTTCGGCAAGCAGATCAAGGGCCGCGGACAAGCGATCCATCCTTCGTGTGGTTCCCCGGCGCTGGTGGTGCCCCTGACCTCGGTCAGGACATCCGCACCGGCGAGGCAGGTCGAGGCCGACGCCACCTGGCAGCCGCCCACCGACGATGCCGCCCCGCGGGATCACCATCAGCCGGGTTGCGGCCTGCTCGCAGGCCGGTGGCGAGGACGACTGCGAGTCGACTCAGCCTCATGACCATGAGCCGGAGCGAGTCCAGCAGCACGCACAACGTCCAGCAGGCCACCAGGGCGCTGTCCGCCCTCCGGGACAGCCTGACGACGCTGTCCATGCCCTACGTCCTTCAAGGAACCGCCGCCGCCTCGGACAAGGCCACGCTCATCCGTGACCAGCTCGGCGACTACATCCTTCCCCGCCTGGCCAGCCTGGACGCTCCGCTGCTGGCCGTGGTCGGTGGCTCGACCGGGGCCGGCAAGTCGACTCTCGTGTCCTCACTCGTTCGCCGGCACGTGGCCAGGGCCTCCGCGATCCGCCCCACCACTCGCCGACCCCTGCTGCTGCACGCGCCGACCGACGCCGCCTGGTTCGACACCGACCGGGTCCTGGGCTCCCTGTCGCGCATGCGCGTGGACGCCGACGCCCCGGCGAGCCCGGCCACCGACCACACGCCCCGAGAGCTCGAACTGCGATCCTGTGAGGGGCTCCCCGAGGGACTGGCGATCGTGGACGCACCCGATGTCGACTCCGTGGTCGAGGATAACCGGGACCTGGCCGCCACGCTCCTGGCCGGTGCGGACCTGTGGATCTTCGTCACCACGGCGGCGCTACGCCGATGCCGTCCTGGGAGCACCTGCGGGCCGCGGCCGAGCGGCACATCACGGCGGCCATCGTCCTGGACCGCGTACCGGACGGTGCGCAGAGCGAGGTGGAGGCCGATCTGCGTCGCCGCCTCACGGAGGCGGACCTGGCCGAGGCGCCCATCTTCACGATTCCCGAAACCGCTCTGGACGATGACGGCTTCCTGCCCGAGTCCAGCGTCTCGCCACTGCGCCAGTGGCTGGGCGCGCTGGCCTCCGACGCGGCCGCTCGCCAGGACGTCGCGCACCGCAGCCTGACCGGGGCCATCGGGCCTCGCTGGCGCAGAGCGAACTGCTCGCCGTCGAGCTGGACTCCCAGGAGGCCGAGCACGCCGAGCTGCGCCGAGCGGCCACCTCCGAGCACGACGATGCCCTCGAACGCGTCATCGAGGCCACGGAGGACGGTTCCATGCTGCACGGTGAGGTGCTGGCCCGCTGGCAGGAGTTCGTGGGTACTGGGGACCTGTTCCGTTCCTTGGAGGTCCAGGTGGGCGGGTCCGCGACCGCATCACGTCGCTTTCTACGCGGGCGCCCGGCTCCCGGCCAAGCGCGTTGAGCAGGCGATCGGCTCCTCCCTGGCCGAGCGCTCCTGGTCGCCGAGTCCCAACGGGCGTGCCTGGCCACGGAGCGCCTCCTGGAGACGGGACCGGCACCTCCCAGCAGGCTCTGAACCGGGCCCTGGCGGAGGTGCCACCCAGACCGGCCTGAGGTCATCGCCGCGGCCCTCGTCCACGACTGGCAGCGTGAGGTACTCACGCTCGTTCGAGCCGGAGGGCTCCGACAAGCGGCTCACGGGCCCGCCTGCTGTCCCTGAGGGGTCAACGGTGCCGGAGTCGTCCTCATGATCCTCGTCTTCGCTCACACCGGCGGACTGACCGGGGAAGGTGGGGATTGCAGGAGGGTACCGCCATTCTGGCCCAGCGGGTCTTGGAGGCCGTCTTCGGAGACCAGGCGATGCGCGGTATGACCAAGAAGGCCCGTGAGGACCTCAGCAAGCGTGCCACGGCTCTGTTCGCCAACCAGGCCAAGTGCTTCACCGATGCTCTTCCGGTCCCCACCCCAGTGCGGGCACGCTGCGAGAACAGACTCAGGCCTGCCAGGAGGCGGCCACGTCATTGCGCGCCCTGCCCGCGACCCGAGGTCGCCGAACGGCCGGGAGGAGGGCCAGGTGAGTACTGACAGCCCCGGCGCGTTAGACCTGCCGCTGGTTCTCGAGGACCTGGAGAAGGCCGTCGACCTGGGTGAGCAGGCTCGGTCTGCGCGACGAGCTCACGCGGGCCCGTGATGTTCTCGCTCAGGCCTCCCACCGTCGGCGTCTGGCGCCGGAGACCACGGTGGCGGCCCTTCTCGGGGCGACCGGGTCGGGCAAGTCCAGCCTCACCAACGCCCTGACCGGCTCTGAGGTGTCCCGTACCGCCCGCACCCGTCCGACGACCACCCAGCCCCTCGCCGTCGTCCCGGATACGGCCGCCGAGGCCACTGAGCTGTTGGACTGGCTCGACATCAGCCACAGGGCGCGCGTCGACGGCGGCTGGGCCCTGGGCCGGACCACGGTGCTGGTCGATCTGCCTGACATCGACTCCGATGAGCCCGCGCACCGGGCCATCGCTCAGCGTATGGCGGGCAAGGTCGACGTCCTGGTGTGGGTCCCTCGATCCGGAGAAGTACGCCGACGGCGTCGTTCATCGCGACTTCCTCATCCCCATGGCCCGCGCACGCCGAGGTCATGGTGGTCGCCCTCAACCAGGTGGATCGGCTCGACCTTGAGAGCCGGGACGCAGTGCTCGTCGACCTGAGGAGGATCCTGGACCGCGAGGGTCTCGGAACCGTCTCGGTGGTCCCCGTCAGCGCCCTCACCGGAGAAGGCGTTGAGACCCTGGCGCACGCTGTGGCCTCGGTCGCCTCGAACAGGCTGGCTAGCGCCCTGAAGCCTCGTCGCCCACGCTCGGCGTAGCAGCCAGTGACATGGGAGAGCGGACGGGACTCATGGATCCATCCTGCTCCAGGCCGCGGGTGAGGTCGGATCCGACTGCTCAGCAGACGCCGCAGGTACGGGTCAGCCCCTGAATGCGCTCAGGCAGGCAGCCGCGAGCCTCGCTGGAGTCGACGTCGTCTCGCAGGCGGTTGAAGGGTCGGACCGTCACCGGGCGCATACCCGAGTCGGCTGGTTCTGGCTGCGGTGGGTCGCGCACCTGCGACGCGATCCGCTCCGGGCCCTCCACCTGGGAACCAAGCGCCCATCGGTGCCACCGTCGACGATGCGAACGATCGACGGCGCCGCAGGGTGCCCGGTGTCATCGACCTGTCCTCCCTGCCCCCGGCAGGACCTGCGGCAACGGGCAGGTTGCGCAGCAGTGCCCACGTCTACGCCGTGGCGGCCTGCTCCACCCTGCCCGGTGACCTGGCCGCCCAGGCCGTTCTGCGTAGTGACGAGCGCGCCGAGAGGCTTGCCGAGCCCTCTGGACCTGGCGGTGGCCGCGGTGGACTACGGGGCGGAAAGCGCCCGGCCTGGTGGGCGCGTCGCGAACGTGCTGCAGTGGGTGACCGCCTGGCGGCACTGATCGGTGGGCTGTGGCTGGTGGCTATTCACGTCCTGGAGGACTACCTCCCGCTCATCAGCATCGACGTTCCTCGCTGGGGGGTCCTGGCCCACCATCCTCCTGCTCGGAGGTCTGCTGCTCGGACTGGTCCTGGCAGGGTCTGGGAACGTTCTTGGCGCGCCTTCAGGCCAGGCATCACAGCAGACGGATCATCGACCGCTCTGCGCCGTGCCACCGATGAGGTCGTGAACGTCAAGATCGTCGAGCCGCTGACGGCCGAGACCAGACGGATGGACCGAGCTGGCGCAGGTCCTCCGCCGGCTGGCCGCCCATCCCGACTCGCGCGAGTAAGACAGGCTCCCCACTCGGAACGGACACCCGGACTGGACACCGGGGCGGGCATACGACGGGGCGGGGTGACACGTGTGTGTCGCCCCGCCGCCGCGATGTGGATGCGTGAGGGCGTTCAGCGGTCGCCGCGCCGGCCGCGGAAAGCCGACCCGGTTGCCGCCGAAGCGGTTCTGGTTGCGCTCACCGTAGCCACGGCGGTCATCCCGGTAACCGTCGACGGTCGAAAGCCGCGACCGCCCCGGTCCTCGCGCCGCCCGCGGAAGCCGTCCCGATCGCCACGGCGCTCGTCCCACCGACGGTTGTCACGGCGCTCACCCACGCTCCGGGCGGTCGTCACCGCCCTGCCGCCGCGCCCGTCACGGTCGCTTCAACCGCGCTCACCGTCATCACGGCGGGGGCGGAAACCGCGGTCCGGCCGTTCGCCGCGCTCACTGCGGTCCTTGCGGTCGTCCCAGTCACGTTGCTTGGGACGGCGCTCTGCGCCGTTGGGGCCGGACCAGCCGTGACCCGGCCCCTCATCGGAGCGGATCCGCAGCTCGCGGCCGGCAAAGGTCGCCCGTCCCATGACGCTCAGCTGCTCGGGGCTGAGGTCGGCGTAGATCGTGACCAGGGAGAAGGACTGAAGGATGTCGATCTTGCCGATGTCGGAGCCCTCGATCCCGCCCTCGTTGGCCAGGGCGCCGACGATCGCGCCGGGAAGGACCCGGTCTCGGTGCCCCACCTCGACACGGTAGACGGTCCCAGGGCCCTCGTGCTCGCGGCGTCCGGAACGCGTGGCCGAACGGCGCTCCCTCTCCCCGGTCGCCCCGGTTCGCGCGCGACGGTTCTTCTGCGCCCACCTTCGAAGGAGGCCGACAGGAAGGTCCCTCGGAGTCGAGGTTCTCCTCCCTGCGGGCGCGCTGGGGCGCTCACCGCCACGGTCCTCGCGCCTGCGCGGGCCCCTCATCACCCACGGCCAGGGCCAGCAGCGTCGCCGCCAGCTCCCTCGACGTCAATGTCCAGCTCCTGGGCGCAGTCGGTGACCAGCGGCAGGCAGTACATGTCCAGACGACCGCGCTCGTGAGCGGGCGGCGGCCTTTGGACAGGAGCTTGCGAGGCGCGGTGCTCGGAGACGTCCGCGGGGGAGGGCAGGGTGATCTCCTCCAGACGGCTGCCGGTGAGGCGCTCGATCTGGCGGAGCCTGCCCTTCTCCTTGGGGTCAGGGAAGGTGACGGCCTCACCGTGGCGGCTGGCGCGGCCCTGTGCGGCCGATACGGTGCACGTAGGCCCTCGGCCTCACGGGGCACGTCGAAGTTGACGACCAGTCCGATGCGGTCCACGTCCAGCCCTCGGGCGGCCACGTCGGTGGCCACCAGCACGTCAAGGGTGCCGGCGCGCAGCCGCTCCACCAGACGCTCGCGCTCGCGCTGAGGCACGTCACCGGAGATCGCGGCTGCCTGGATGCCCCGGCCTGCCAGCTCGATGGCGACGTCCTCGGCCGTGGACTTGGTCCGTACGAAGACGATGGCGGCCTCGGCGTCGGTGACGGCCAGGACCCGGGAGACGGCGCCGATCTTGTGGCGGAAGGGAACCACCGCGTAGGTCTGGTGGACGGTGGCGACGGTGGAGGCCGGCCTGGAGACCTCGACCTGAACGGGTTCGTGGAGGTGCTGGCGCGCCACGGCCTGGATGGCCGGAGGCATCGTCGCGGAGAACAGGGGCGGTGCGCCGATCGGTGGAAGGGACTGAGCAATCGTCTCGACGTCCTCGGCGAAGCCCATGCGCAGCATCTCATCGGCCTCGGTCCAGGACGAAGTAGCGCACGTCGTCGAGCCTGAGCGCACCCTTGTCAATGAGGTCGATGACGCGTCCGGGAGTGCCGACGACGACCTGGGCGCCGCCCTCGAGCGCGCCGATCTGAGGGCCGTAGGGGGCGCCGCCGTGCAGACGGCCACCACGTCCAGACCGCGGGAACGGCGGCCATATCAGTGATGGCCTCGGCGCTCTGGAGCGCGAGCTCACGGGTGGGGGCCAGGACGAGTGCCTGGACCACGCTAGTCACTGGGAGTCGACGGCGTCGAGCAGCGGCAGACCGAAGGCCGCCGTCTTGCCGGTTCCGAGTCTGCGACGCCGACAACGTCTCAGCCGGCCAGCGGGACCGGGATCGCCTCCTTCTGGATGGCGGTCGGCGTCACGAAGCCCATGTCGGTGGCCTGCCTTTGAGCAGGTCCTGGGAAGACCCAGGTCGGCGAAGGTGATGCCTTCGTCCTCCTGATCCGTCTTCACCTCGCCCTTGTCCCGGTTGTGCGGGGACGGGGCGTGCTCGTCGGCGTGCCTCGTGGCCATCGGTATCAGAGTCGGTGTCGATGAAGGGGGTGTGGCCGTCGACCTCGTCCTCATCGATGTCAACGCCGTCGTCCTCATCGGAGTCCTCAATGCCGTCCTCCGGGTCGGCCTCGGGGCGGTTCTGGTCGACGTCGTCCGCCTCGTCCTCGTGGTCGACGTCCTCCAGGGTCCTCGGGGAAATCGGAGGAGGCGGGGTGGCGAAGTCCCTCAGGGGAGGAGGAGCGTCGTCGGAGTGGTGCGGCGCGACAACGGCGTCGTCCTCATCGGTCCTGGCTGGCCGACCGCCGGAGAGCTTCGGCGGAGTAAGAGCGCGTCGAGACTCAGAGGGCTCCTTGCTGTCGGTGCCCTGGGCATCGTCGGAGGCGCCGGGCACAGTGCTGCTGGAGGTAGTCATGAAGTTTTTCCCATCATCTGTCCCCGTGAAGATGGTGGGACCGCGGCGGAGTGTGGGGAGGACCTTTTGTCCTCCGCTCTGCCGTACCTGGCCCACCACCTCGCCCCCGCACCCGGACTGGCCGGGTGACTCATGGGCTAACACGCACAGACCTCACGGGATGCTCGTGCCGCACACCGGGTGCGGCAGGACCCGAACGAGGGTCAACAGGGCACGGATCTGCTCCTGCGCCCAGGCTACGTGAGAATCGATGGCACTCCGCGCTCCACGGGCTGGATCACAGGTGAGGTCGGTCTCGTGGCCCGTTCACCGCCCCAGCAGGCTGAGGATCTTGTGACGCAGCCGGCGGACCTCGTCACTTGACTCGTCGTGCTGGGGCACCTCAATGTCGGCGACGATGCGCGCGGGGCGCTCGGACAGGACGACCACTCGGTTGGACAGGCGCAGGGCCTCGTCGACGTCGTGGGTGACCAGGACGGCCGTGAAGCGTTGAGACTCCCACAGCTTGAGGATCTCGTCCTGAAGCTGGAGGCGTGTCAGGGCATCGAGCTTGCCCAGGGGCTCATCCAGGAGGAACAGCCGGAGCCGGTTGACCAGGGCCCGGGCCAGCGACGCCCGTTGAGCCATACCGCCTGAGAGCGTGGCGGGGTAGGCCTCGGCGAAGTCCCGCAGCCCCACGATCTGCAGGGCGGCCTCCACTCTCCGCTGGTCGCGCTCCCTACGGTTTCTCGCCTCAGGGCCCAGGGCGACGTTGTCCCGTACGGTCCTCCAAGGCAGCAGAGTGGCGTCCTGGAACGCGAGCGCGCGCAGGGGCGAAGGTCCGGTGACCTGCTTGGAGTCGACGGTGACGCGGCCCTCGACAGGCTGCTCCAGCCCGGCCAGCAGTCTGAGGATCGTGGACTTGCCGCACCCGGATGGTCCCACCAGCGAGACGAATTCGCCGGGGGCCACCGTCAGGTCGATGTCGTCGAGCACGGGGAGCTGATTCGGCTTAGCGGTCTCTGCATCATAGCGCGCCCTCGCAGCGGGGGAGACCTGGCGCAGCAGCAGATGGAGCCATCCGTGCTCCAGGTCGTGGGACAAGGGGTAGCGTGGACACACCAGTGAGCTCGACCTGTGCGCCTCGGGGGACTGACGGGGGCGAGACCTGCGGCGTGACGGTAGCCGTTGTAGAACCAGCAGACATCGGTTCACCACCTCACGAGGTTCTGCTGCCATGCCAGCAGCGAGGAGCGGATCTTGAACAGCAGGACCATGAGCGTGCGGCAGAAGGCCACCAGGATGACAGAGGCCCACGTACATCCAGGGTGTAGATCCGCCCATCCCTTGACCCAGTTGATGTACCAGGCCAGGCCCTTGTCGACGCCGGTCAGCTCGGCGGTCATAAGAGCGGCGAGCGAGGTGCCCAGGCCTGTGAACAGGCCGGTGAGCATATCCGGTAGCGCCGAGGGCACAGCCACCCGTCTGATGAGGAAGAGCTCATCTGCTCCCAGTGTGCGGGCCATGTCGATGTAGTCGCGGCGCACGGAACGCACGCCCGCGCGGGTCATGGTCGCCATGGGGAACCAGGCTCCGAAGCCGACGATGAAGGCCGCTGAGGCGTATGTCGTCGGAAGCAGCAGCAGTGCCAGCGGAAGGAGCGAGGCCGCAGGAACCGGGCCAATGGTCTGAAGGAGCGGATGAAGCCAGTAGTCGGCGCGCCTCGACCAGCCCATGAGCAGTCCGGTGAAGAATCCCAGCACCGATCCAGCCGTGTACCCGATGATGAAGAGCATCGCCGAGGCGCCCAGGCAGCTGAGTAGCAGCCTCCAGTCACCGAGGAAGGAGGCGATGAGTACTTCTGGGGCGGCGAAGTACGGGGGTGTGAGCAGTCCGAGCTTGGATGTCGTCAGCTGCCAGACGATGAACCATGCGCCGGCGGCGTTGATCCAGGGCAGGAAGTGCGTCAGCGACGTCGCGGCTGAGGAGGCCGGTCGGACCCGTGCTGTGAGTGTCCACGCGATCAGGGTGATCAGCCATGTCCCGGCAAGGACTGTGACTGGAGTGGTGGACTCCTTGCGGAGAAGGTCTGCCTCCGGCAGGGCAACGATGATGACCAGGTAAGCCAGCCACAGGAACAGTGCTGTGGTGCTCGCAAGAGAGCCTGTGCTGGAACGGCGATCGTCTGGTGCGCTCCGCCCGGATGTGGAGGAATGCGGTTGTTGATGCCCGTCGTCGATGGGCTTGACGGATGTGGTCGATGTGGTCGTGGGTCTCACCTCAGTGGGCATGGTCAGTCAGTCCTTGATGCCGAGGTCGGCGACGACGGTGTCGGTCAGCTCCGGGCGGAGACGTCGGATGAGATGAAGCCGGTTCCCTTAAACTTCTCGATGCCGGGTTCGATCGCGGCTCCGGAACCTGGAGGCCGAGGCATTGAACCCGTATGTCTTGAGCACTCGGACGACGACGTCCTGGTCCCGCGGCGACGTAGTCGTTGTCGACCTCGATCTTGGCGATCTCCTCGATGTGGTCGGGCACGTAGGCCGAGCCCTTCAGCCATGCCTCTGTCAGAGCCTTGGCCTCCTTGGGCTGCTGACGTACGAAGTCCCCGTTGAGTGCTACCGAGCAGCAGAACTCCTCAGCGTCGTTGTTGGCCAGCTCTCGGGCTTTACCCTTGAAGACGGGAAGCAGCGGCCCGGGGTCAGAACCCATGACGGCGTCCACCTGGCCGTCAGTCAGTGCGGTCCCCAAGGAGTCCGCATCGATTGTGCGCCACGTGATGTCACCTCCGTCCGGGTTGACGTTGATGCCGGCCTCGGACAGTCCGATCGCGAAGTAGGCGAAGGCGGATGACGACAGTGACGGCACGCCGATGGTGGCGCCTTTGAGATCAGCCAGCTTCTGATACGGGGAGTCCTTGCCCACCACCAGGCGCAGGCAGCCGGCGTGGAGCCCTGCGGTGAGTCTGGCGTTGAGGCCGTTGTAGATCGGCTCCAGCCAGGAGAAGAAGATTCCCGGAGCGCCAATGTACTTACCGGCGCCTACGCCGTCCTTGGTGTCCTCGGTCTGCTGGGTGCGTGCCAGTGTGACCTTCAGCCCCGCATCGTCGAAGAAGCCCTGGTGGTAGGCGGCGTAGAGCGGTGCGGCGCAGATGTCGCCACCGATCACCAGGGGGAGTGCCTCGTGGGCCCCGATCACTCCCTGGTTGGTGCGTCGAATCGTCAGGAACGCACCGGTACCGACCACGGCAGCGGCTGCGATCCCCCCAATCGTGAGCAGCGTGCGCCGTGAGGGCTTACCGCGATGCGACTGGCCCGTCTCACTGGCGTCAGGGTCATCGATGCCGTCATCGGCTGCCAGGATCGCGGCAGCGTTCTCAGCCGTGACCTCCTGAGAATCCACGACGCCGTCCGGTGGAATGGAGGACGAGGAGTCGGAGGACTGGGGCCGGTGGGAGGACGAGGAGGACATGGACATGGTTTCTCCTGTGGTGGTGGGAACGAGCCTCAATGTGCACGGTGGAAGCGTCCCCGTGAAAACGGTGGAGGAGGGGCAAGAGAAGCCCGTGCACAGTGAGCTGGGCAGGTGCGCACGACCTCAGCCCATCAGGGCCTGCAGAAAGGCGTCCCTGTACCGTGACGAGTGGAAGAAGTCATGACCGATCATGGGTTCTCGGTCGGCGTCAGAGCTGTTGTGAGAGGGACGTCGCGCTTCCCGGGCCGGTCCAGCCCTGGGAGAGGGGAAGGGATCAACAGGCTCGACAACAACACATCTGCGCACCACACATGACCGCGAGCGCCTGTGCGCCTGGAGCGGTTGTGGCCGTAAGAACGATGTGTGTCATGACCGTTACCCTACGCCACCCTCCCCGAAACAATGCAAGCCTGCCATCCGTCTCATAATGGGAGCGGCCCATCGCCGGATCACTGCCGAACCGATACCGGCGCGCTGTAGAGTCGCCGGCGTGAGTGACGTGCGTGGCGATGAACCGCATGCGCCGCAGGCACGGTGGAGGCAGCTGGCTCCAACTCCTGTGGCGCAGGACGGTGGTCCGCTTCGCACCGTCCCGGCGTGGTGGCCGCCTGCTCCCAGCGATGCCGACCTGGCTGCCGTTGCAGCCTCTGGTACGCCCGTCCTGGGAGACTCGTACGTCGTCGACGGGGTCGACATGGTGGAGGCGACCTTCCTGTGGTGCGATGACCAACAGCACGGCGCCAACCCCAGCGTTCTCATCCATCTCAACACCCTGACGGACAACCACCGCACCCACATCGCCCCGGCGCTCGCCGCGCGGGTTCCCGGGACCCGTTGGTGGGCGCTTCACGTCCTGCTGCCCCAGGATGCTCTTCTGGGCTACCGGACCGTCGTGACCCGTGACCCGCTCCCTGACGACGCCGGCGCCCGGCGCGAGTCCTGGAAGCGAGTTCACGCACTGGGGCGGCCGGACCCCTTCAACTCCGACAGTCTGCACGACGGCTTCGGCCTCGTCTCCTCGATGTGGCAGGGCCCCAGGGCTGCGCTGCACCCGGACTGGAGGGGCGGCGCCGGCGTTCCGGCAGATCGGCGAGCACTGATCCGTCCCCGGGATGAACGTGATGGGTACTGCGTTCGGTTCGACCTGGAGGACGAGGTGCTCAGAGACTTTGATGAGCCGCGCGATCCCAGACGCCGAGTCACCCTGTGGCGCGGGTGCCGTGTCCCGCAATCCTCCGGCGGGTGGCGTGAGCGAGGCCTGCTGGTCCTGCTCGAGCGGAAACATCTGGCGCGGTAACGACGCTGTCGACCACCTGGGCCCCAGATCCCGCCGCTGGGATCTGCTGCTCATCGACTCCGGCAGCCTGGCGATGCGCTCGCGTGACCTGGCGGATCCTCGACGCAGCAGAGAGCTGCTTCACCGCTGTCTGGTCGCGGCACGGCGGGCGATCCGCAACCAGCGCTGCACGGTCGGCCCACCTTCGGTCGGTACTGGTGAGTCTCCATGGCCTGCGCAGCGCATCGTGGTGGCTGGGCGGTCGTTGGGAGGGCTGCCGCAGCCGACCTCGTTCTGCACTGTCCAGGCTGGCCACCCGCGCGGTTGTCCAGTCCGGCTCCTTCTGGCTCGGCTCGGGCGTCGTGGTGAGGGGAGGGGGAACTGACTGACCTGGCTGCGCCGTCGTGCTGAGACTCGCAGCGGTCGTGATCTGGAGGCTCGAGTTGAGTGGTTCAGTGCGGGGTCCATGAAGGCGGTCTGCGACAGGGGGCTCACACGGTCTCTGAGCTTCTTGCTGCTGAAGGAGCGTTGCTCGAGTACCGCGAGGAGCGCGGTGGGCACGACTACGCCTGGTGGCGTCACGGTCTGTCGTGGGGGCCTGATGCTCACGAGCAGGACCTGGGGTGCAGTGACTGAGTCACGTCAGGCGCTTGGTGCACGGCTGCCGTCGGCAAGAGGCGCGTGACACGGCCCCGATCCGCTGCACAAATAAAACCGTGACTCAAAAGAAATGTTGGCCACAACGGGGTTACGTATCCCGATTTATCGTTACCAACGCTGGAGTTTCCCCAAGAATTCCGGTTCTGAATGATCTCATCCCGACCGATCATAGGGTTACTCGTGAGTATACTTAACCCGGAATCGACAACGCGGACGATGTTTTCGGGTGATAGCGGATTCTTAGAAGGGAGGCGTCCGTCTATCATCGTTCGCGAAAGGCAGTTGCGCCTGCTTCACGGTGCGTCCTTTCCTCGTGCATCTCGGTTGTCCGCCATGTGCTGTACGAGTAAGTCCATCTGCCCTCCCGCCCATGAACGAGACCACGTCATGAAATATGCTCAGCGGCTGCTTGCCGCCCTCCCTGTGACCAGGGTGGGCCTGCGCGCGATTCTTGCTGTTCTGACAGCCTTCGGCATTGTTCTGGCCACCGCCGGTGTGGCCGCGATGCCCCTCCTGAATGCAGGCAATGTCGTTGAGGACTACGAGAGCGGCTCGGCCTGCCACCCCATCGCCAGAATGGTCTCCCCGAGGGCCAGTCGGCGCCCGAGTACGTGATGCCGGTCTATGAGACCGGATTGGGGGTCGATTCGATCCTGCTGAGCTGGTGCAGTGTCGCAGGGGAAGTCCTGGAGGACCCCACCATCACGCTCAATGTCGTCGAGGGGAAGACCGTCACTCCCTACCTGCTCCCCGGCATCAAGGCCGAGCTCGAGCGTCCCGCTCCCGCCAACGGCCAGCAGGAGGTGTTCATCCCCACGGACTACCTCGTCAAGGGTATGCGTCAGGCCACCGGTGACAGCGGCTGGGAGGTCGGCACGAAGGTCTTCAGCCTCACCTACACCAGTGGAACGGAGAGCGCGACGACGGGCCTGTTCTCCTTCGTCAAGCAGGATCCGGACGTCATCAATCCGCCTGCGCCCGACCCGACGCCTGAACCGAGCGCCGAGCCGGCCCCTGAGCCGACGGCGGCACCCACCGCGGAACCCACGGCCGAGCCCGTTCCGGAACCGGCTCCCGAGCCGTCAGCCGCGCCCACCGCAGCACCGACCCCTGAGGTCACGGCTGCCCCCTCACCGGCGCCCTCGGTGTCTCCCACACCGACGCCCACGCCGACTCCTTCCACGGAACCCAGCCCGTCAGCGTCGCCCGCAGCCCCCAGTGCCTCGGCCGGCCCTTCCGTGACTGCCTCGCCCAGCACATCACCCTCACCCTCAAGGGTCTCCCGAGCCTGAGCCGACTGCGTCCGCTCAGCCGAGTGCGTCCCCGAGTGCCACCGCTGGGACGTGTCAGGCCAAGCCCGCCGTCCAGGTGCTCGGCTCCGATGGCTCCGACCCCCAGGGGAACGAACCCGCTTACGCCCCGGAGAACGTCGTCAGGGTCGAGGGACGGGCTGGTGCTCACAGGGGACGATGCTCGACGGCGAAGCCGGTCGAGATCAAGGTAGCGGCCTACAGTGGGTACGTGGTTCCCAGGAACGGTCTCGGTTCCCGTCACCTTCCATCACGGATCCTTCGACGCCCAGGCTCAACCTGTCGGCGCTCTACGCCTCCGGGAACGTCGACAAAGGGCGCTACTACCTGCAGCTCTCGCCTATCGATACCGGACTGACGGCCGGCACCAACATCTTCACCCTCAGCAAGGGCGTCGCCGCACAACCCACGCCGGAGCCGTCCCCCACGCCGAGCCCGGCTCCCGCCGCGACCGCGGAGCCCTCGGCCACCGCGGAGCTCACCAGTGGGCCCGCGCCGAGCCGAGTGGCTCCTCCGACAGTCCCGCACCCACGCCCTCGGCTGAGGCGTCGTCGACACCCTCTGCGTCGTCCTCCCCTTCCGCTCGTCCCTCCGAGACGGCGTCTCCGGACCCGGCGCCGCACACGACCGGACCCGATCAGAAGGCCGACAAGCCGAGACAGAATGACGGCGGGAACTCTGGAACGGACAATGCCCCAGGGCAGCAGTCCCGGGTGACCCAGGCTCCGGTACGGGTTCCGGAAGGGGGCCGGGCACAGACACGGGTGCCGGCAGCCAGGGCGACTCCTCCGCGCCGCAGGCACCCGGTCACGGATCGGACTCACGCTCCTCGACCTCGCAGGACGGTGCCGCCCCCCAGCAGGCAGCGAACGCAGGGGACGCGCCCGCCCCGAACGTTGGCGGCGCAGGAGACGTACGCGGACATGCACCGGAAGACTCCGCGGCCTCGGCGCAGGACTCATCCGAGCACGAGGCGTCCTCTCAGCGCACTGTCCGTCCCGACCGGAGCCCAGTGCCCCCGGTGGCCAGCGCGGCGCACCTGAGCGCGGACAACGCCGGCTCCTTGTCCGGGTCCCGTCAGGGCAACATCGTCAATCTCATTCTGCCCAAGTCCAAGGTACAGGCGGGCGAGTGGGTGTCGGTGTTCGTCTTCCCCGGAGCCACCACCAAGGGCTGGGTGCAGGTCGATGATGCCAACAGCGTCTCCATCGATATCTCGACATTCGAGTCCGGCTCCTACGAGCTGGCGGTGGCCGATCGTGACAACAGCCTTCTGGGATGGGCCAAGCTGGAGATCGCCTCCGCGTCCTTCGATCCTCGCAACCCGGCACAGGCTCAGCTGCTGGCCTTCCCGGACAAGGAGACTACGCCCACCACGGGACTCAGTACCAACGACATGCTCCTGGGCGGCGCTGGAGGGCTGCTGATCGTCGGTGCCATGAGCCTGCTGGTCGCCGCGTTCTCAGGAACGCCGATTCGCGCACCACGGTCCGCCGAGCGGCTGCGGATGTTGCGCAGGCGCTGAGACGGTGCGGTAGGAGAGCGTCAATGACATCGTCAAGGGGCCAGAACAAGCGGCCGTGGAAAGGAGGTGGAGCAGATGATCCGGACGTCCCGGACGACAGAGCGCATGCGGCGTGATCGGCGTCGTTCACCGGCTCGGCGCCGGATCGGCTTCCGGCGCCTCCAGGGCTCGCCGTACATGCTCGTCATCGTCTCCTTCCTCCTCGCATCCCTGGCGGCACTGGTCTCCACGAGCCCCGCTGCCAGAGCGGACACCAGGACCGGTCCCTCCACCACAGGAACCGCCTCAACGGTCAGCCCCTCGACGGTGGCCGTCGGAGGAACGATCATGTACACGCTCTCGGGATTTCCCAGTGGCGTGACGGTCCAGGTCCTCATCGACGACGGCGCGCTGGCCGCCTCGCACCCTCTGGAGCCCGAGGTGGTCACCACGATCACCGTTAAGAAGGACGGCACCGCCGCAGGCTCCTTCGAGCTTCCCTGAGTACGTCGAGCAGGGGAACCACTGGCTGCGATTCCGGGTCTTCGGGGCCCGGGGGGAGAGCGGCCAGGAGGGCAACGCGGCGGACTACACCAACAAGAGCCCCTACTTCACAGTATCGGGTGTCACGGTCATTGGCGGGGCCGCCCCTCCCACCGTTCCGACGGCTCCGACACCGCCACCCCGGCAGGTGGCGGCCATGAGGCGATCCAACGGTGCGGGAGCCGCCGGCATCCAAGCCGCAGGTCCAGGTGGTGGGTCGACCGGCTTTCCAATCATCGGTGCCTCCATCCTCGTGCTCAGCATGATCCTGGTCGTGCTTTCGGTGCTCGTAGCGATCAACCGTCGCAGGATGGCCGCCTACCAACGTCGCCGAGCCATGGCCTGACGCCCGATCATCGAGCTCCTTGTAAACTACCGCCGGCGCCCACCCGTCTCGTGGTGCGCCCCGACGGGCACCGGCTCAGTGCCCCACACGGAAGGAACTCAGCACCGTGCTGCGAACTCGCACCGCAGGCTCTCTGCGCGCCTCAGACATCGGCCAGGTCGTGACCCTCACCGGATGGGTGGACCGACGGCGTGACCACGGAGGCGTGGCCTTCATCGACTTGCGGGACGCCTCGGGGATCGCCCAGGTCGTCATCCGGGAGGAGATCGCCCACGACCTGCGCGCCGAGTACGTCCTGGCCGTCACCGGGGAGGTGAGCGCCAGGCCCGAGGGCAATGCCAACCCGAACCTGCCCACCGGCGAGATCGAGGTCGTCGTCTCCGACGTCGAGATCCTCAACGCCTCCGCCCCACTGCCCTTCCAGGTCTCCGACCACGCCGAGGACGCCGGACAGGTCGGCGAGGAGGCCCGGCTGCGCTACCGCTACCTCGACCTGCGGCGCAGCGCCATGCAGCACACCATCCGCCTGCGCGCCAAGGTCAGCCAGGCCGCACGCAGGGTCCTGGACTCCCACGACTTCGTGGAGATCGAGACCCCACCCTGACCCGCTCCACCCCGGAGGGCGCCCGCGACTTCCTGGTCCCCGCCCGCCTGGCCCCGGGATCCTGGTACGCCCTGCCGCAGAGCCCGCAGCTGTTCAAGCAGCTCCTCATGGTCGCCGGCATGGGCGCTACTACCAGATCGCCCGCTGCTACCGCGATGAGGACTTCCGCGCCGACCGCCAGCCCGAGTTCACCCAGCTCGATGTGGAGATGAGCTTCGTCGAGCAGGACGACGTCATCGCCGTCGCCGAGGACGTGCTGCGCGAGGTATGGGCCCTCATCGACTACGACCTGCCCACGCCCATTGCCCGCATGACCTACCGCGACGCCATGGAGAAATACGGCTCGGACAAGCCCGACCTGCGTTTCGGCTGCGAGCTGGTGGACCTGACCGACTACTTCAAGGACACCACCTTCCGGGTCTTCCAGAACCCCTACGTGGGCGCCGTCGTCATGCCCGGCGGGGCCTCCCAGTCCCGACGCACCTTCGACGCCTGGCAGGAGTGGGCCAAGCAGCGCGGTGCCAAGGGCCTGGCCTACGTCACCGTCGCCGACGACGGGACCCTCGGTGGCCCCGTCGCCAAGAACATCACCGACGCCGAGCGGGCCGGCCTGGCCCAGGCCGCCGGTGCCGAGCCCGGCGACTGCATCTTCTTCGCCGCCGGGCCTGTGGACTCCTCGCGCGCCCTGCTGGGCGCCGCCCGCCTGGAGATCGGCAAGCGCTGCGGCCTCATCAACGACGACGAGTGGTCCTTCGTCTGGGTCGTGGACGCCCCCCTGTTCAAGCCCTCCGTCGAGGCCAAGGCCGACGGTGACGTGGCCCTGGGCAAGTCCGCCTGGACCGCTGTCCACCACGCTTTCACCTCGCCCAAGCCCGAGTGCCTGGAGACCTTCGACACCGACCCGGGAGGCGCCCTGGCCTACGCCTACGACATCGTCTGCAACGGTAACGAGATCGGTGGCGGCTCCATCCGTATCCACCGCAGTGACGTTCAGGAGCGTGTCTTCAATGTCATGGGGATCGGCAAGCAGGAGGCGCAGGAGAAGTTCGGCTTCCTGCTGGACGCCTTCACCTTCGGCGCCCCACCGCACGGCGGCATCGCCTTCGGCTGGGACCGCATCGTCTCCCTACTGACCAAGGCCGACTCCATCCGCGACGTCATCGCCTTCCCCAAGTCCGGCGGAGGCCTCGACCCGCTGACTGAGGCGCCCGCCCCGATCACGCCCGAGCAGCGCAAGGAGGCCGGGGTTGACGCCGATCCTGACAAGGCTGACAAGCCCGCCGGTACGAACAAGGCCTGAGAGCCGGTAGGGCTCACAGCACACCGAGATGGTTGACGGGTGCGTGCCAGAACGAATGCTCTGGCACGCACCCGTCAACGGCTCTCAGGCGCTCCCGGGGCTCTGTCGACCTACAACAGCCGGCCCAGGACGCAGGCGAAGCCGCGATTACCTGCTTCCCACTCCTGATCACCGGGGCCAAGCGTGTTGATCGTGTAGCTGGTGGACAGGTCGAGTTCGTAGCGCTCCGCGTAGTCGCTGGTGCAGGCGGCCTTGACCTGAGGGTCATTGGTCAGGGCCTCGGCGAGCTCGTTGCCGTTGCGGTATCGCTGCGCGGGGTCGGGGTGCAGTGCCCGGTCGAGCACTGGGCGCAACACCTCGGGTATGCGCGCGTCAGAGGTGTCCACGGGTACGGACAGGTGGTTGATGATCTCCGGCAGGTTCCGGTGCGCCGTTGGCGGTGCGACGCGGGCCAAGGTGTTGGGAACAGGGAAGGGACTGCTCATGGGCTCATGAGTGCACATCGCTGCAAACCTATGAAGTCCCGTCCGCTCATATCCTCCTGCCGCATGCAGCCCTGCGTCTGTGCATCCGGCTGCAGCGCTGCCAGAACCTGTGAGGGTCTCTTGCCGAAGCACTTCATTCGGCAAGAGACCCTCACTGTGGTGCACCCACCGCGAGCCGTGCGCGTGCAGGGGTGTGACTGGCTGAATCGATCAGGCGGCGTGCGTGCAGGTGGGGCAGGAGCAGTCCTCGCAGGTGCACGAGGAACAGGAGTCCGAGCAGTGCTCGCACGAGCAGGTGTTGTGGTTGCAGGTGGGGCAGGAGCAGTCCTCGCACTCGCACACGGCACAGGGGTCCGAGCAGTGCTCGCACGAGCAGGTGTCGCACTCGTCGTAGTGGCCGTTGTCCTCGTGGTGGGCGTGGCCGTTGTGAATGTAGTCGACGTGGTCTCCGTGGATGACGGCGAGGTGCCCGCAGTCGGGGCCGTGGGTGTGCTGGTGGGCCTCAGCGGGGCGGTGCTCAGTGGTGGCAGTCATGATCGTGCTCCTTCGTGTGCTCGAGGGTGTCGATGAAGATGGATGCGACATGGTCGTCGATGAGGGAGTAGCTCTGGCGCTTCCCGTCGCGGACCGACTCGACCAGGTGGGCGTTGCGCAGGACCCGCAGGTGGTGGGAGACCAGAGGCTGGGACACGCCGAGGAACGCCACCAGCTCGGTGACGTCAGCCGGCGAGCTGATGAGGCGGTAGACGATGCTCGCCCTCATGGGGTGAGCCAGCGCCTTGAACAGCTGCACCACGGCCGAGTCCTCCCCGAGGGGACTCCGGAGGTGTGGCGACCTTTCGCATACAAGAGAGTTTATATCAACATCGCTTGATGTCAATGCGACCTTCTGGGATGTGCGCTCGTGCGGCTCGGGTAGCATTCCGGCCATGTCATCGGTGATCGCAAGCAGTGACGGGCGCGCGCGCGGCGAGGGGCGCATGATCTTCGGGCACCGAGGCCTGAGCTCACTCGCCCCGGAGAACACCATGGCCGCGTTCCGTTACGCGGTGCATCATCAGGTTCAGTGGGTGGAGGCCGACGTCGACGTCATCGCCGACGGCACAGTCATCATCTGCCATGACTCCACCCTGGACCGGACCACGAATCGCGCCGGCCGGTACGACGACCTGACGGTGGCCGATCTGGGCGGTATCGACGCCGGAGGCTGGTTCTCGCCTCGGTTCGAGGGTGAGCCGCTCCCCACTCTGGGGAATCTCATCGACCTCATGAACGACGCCGGCCTGAACGCCAATATCGAGATCAAGCCCAACGAGACCGGCAAGGAGGCGACCTTGCGGCTCATTGACGGCGTCATCGCACAGCTCGAGCGCCTGCGTCCCGACGTCAAGGTCATCGTCTCCTCCTTCAGTCATCTCCTGCTCCACCTGTTCAAGCAGCGCGCCCCGGAGGTCCCCGTGGGCTGCCTGTACGAGAGTCGTGCGCTGTCGGGCGACTGGAGGAGCACGCTGGAGATCGTGGGTGCCGACTACATCCACCCCGAGGACTCCGGACTGACCCGGCAGCAGGTTCAGGAGTTTCGGGCCGAGGGCTACGGCGTCAACGTCTGGACCGTCAACTCGCCGAGCCGAGCCAACGAGCTCTTCAACTGGGGCGTGACCGGTGTCTTCTCCGACGTCCCTCACCAGATCCCTCGCGGCTGACGTTCTCCTGCCTTCGGAATGCTGTGTGAGACCCTGTCACTCGCGGTAGGGTGGGGGCATGGCACGCTACATCGAGCTCCACCCCGTCAATCCTCAGGCCCGTCTCGTTGAGAAGGTCGTCGACACCTTGCGCGACGGCGGCCTGGTCGCCTACCCCACCGACTCCGGGTACGCCCTGGCCTGCGCGCCGGGCAACAAGGAGGGACTGGACCGCATCCGCACCATCCGCCAGCTCGACGGCAAGCACAACTTCACCTTCGTGTGCGCCGACTTCGGCCAGGTCGGGCCGCTGGCCATCGTGGGCAACAACGCCTTTAGGCTCATCAAGCGGCTCACCCCGGGGCCGTGGACCTTCATCCTCAAGGGGACCAAGGACGTACCCCGGATGACGCTCAACCCCAAGAAGCACACGCTGGGAGTGCGCATCCCCGACCACGCCATCACCCAGTCGCTCGTCGCCGAGTTCGGCGCCCCCATCCTGTCCTCCACCTTCATCCGTCCCGGCCAGGAGGAGCCCGAGACCAACGGGTGGGAGATCCAGGACTCCCTGGGGCACCTCATCGACGTCGTCATCGAGGGGCCCGTGGGACAGGGGGAGTCGACCACCGTCGTCGACCTGACCGACGACGTCCCCGAGGTGCTGCGCGAGGGCGCCGGAGACATCAGCCTCCTGTGACTGACCGGCCCTGCCGGTGCCTGCGCCAGTGACCGACCAGTCCGATCGTCAGGGCCACGGGCCAGACCAGCATGGGCCCGTAGCACGGGCAGAAGACGACGAACTGGGCGGGGGCCCATGCCCTCGACGGGCGTCCAGGACGGCGGGTCGCGCAGGAGGGCCAGCGTGAATGAGGCGGTGACCTCGTAGATGATGAGGTAGAGCAGGAGATTGCCCGCACCGCCCACGATGACGGGCAGTCGGTGGGGAACTGCTCGCCCTCCCTATGCCTGGCACCCATCGCGGGAGCCTCTCGCCCCACGGCCGGCACAGTGCCAGGCAGGCCAGGGGCGGCGCCGACCTGGATCAGTTCCAGCACCACGACGTGGGTGAACCCGCCCGCGCTGGCGCGATAGAGGCCTGCCCGCCCGAAGCCCACGTCCGCGCCGGCCAGCATCGCCACTCGCCAGGCGACCGAGGGTAACGGGCACAGGAACGCCGTCCAGCACGCGGCCGCGGCCCACGGCTGCACCGGCCCGGCGGCAGGGGGAGGGGCTTTCGGGTTCATAGTCGAAAACTAGTCCGATTCGGCACTGCCGCAATGGCCCGGGCGCTCCCTGCGGGTCGGCGGCCGGGGAGATAGGGTCGGGTCCATGGACCTGTTCGAGTCGGCCGGCACGGATGACGCCGGGATCCCCGTGGACTCCCACGCGCCGCTGGCGGTGCGGATGCGTCCGCGCACGCTCGATGAGCTTCAGGGGCAGACGCACCTGCTCACCCCCGGATCGCCCCTGCGGCGACTCGTGGAACCGGCCAAGGTGAACGGGCGCTCCCATGCGGGCGCTCAGGACAGCGGCGCCGCACGGCTTCCCGGTTCCTCCCTGTCCTCGGTCATCCTGTGGGGTCCGCCCGGAACCGGCAAGACGACGCTGGCCTACCTGGTGGCACGAGGAAGCGGACGCAGATTCGTGGAGCTGTCGGCGGTGACGGCGGGCGTCAGGACGTGCGCGCCGTCGTCACCGATGCCAGGCGCCGTCTGGCGGCGGGGAGGAGACGGTGCTGTTCATCGACGAGGGTGCACCGCTTTCTCCCGCTCACAGCAGGACGCCCTGCTGCCCAGCGTGGAGAACCGTTGGGTGACGCTCATCGCAGCCACCACGGAGAACCCGTCCTTCAGCGTCGTCTCACCGCTCCTGTCCCGCTCCCTGCTCCTGACGCTCCATCCTCTGCAGGCCGATGACATCGGGCGCCTGGTCGATCGTGCCCTGGATGACGAGACGGGCCCTGGCCGGCACAGTGGGCATCAGTGACGAGGCGCGCGGGCAGATCGTGCGCATGGCCGGCTCCGACGCCCGCAAGGCGCTCACGGTGCTGGAGGCCGCCGCCGGCACGGTCCTGGCGCGGGGGACGGCGGAAGCGGAGGAGCCCCTCATCGAAGTCGCCGACATCGAGCAGGCAGCCGATGTGGCGGCAGTGCGTTACGACCGCGCCGGAGACCAGCACTACGACGTCGTCAGCGCATTCATCAAGTCGATGCGCGGCTCGGACCCCGACGCCACGATGCACTACCTGGCGCGCATGATCGCCGCCGGGGAGGACCCCGCTACATCGCCCGCCGCATCGTCATCCACGCCGCCGAGGACGTGGGACTGGCCGACCCACGGTGCTGTCCACTGCCGTGGCCGCGCAGCAGGCGGTCGCCATGATCGGGATGCCGGAGTCCGGGCTCATCCTGGCCGAAGCCGCGCTCGCCGTGGCCACCGCCCCCCAAGTCCAACGCGGTCACCGTAGCGCTCAACGAGTCGCTGGCCGATGTGAGGTCCGGCAAGGCATCGACCGTGCCCACTCACCTGCGCGACGCCCACTACGCCGGGGCCGAGGGGCTCGGACACGGCAAGGGCTACCGCTACCCCCACGACTTCCCCCGCGCCGTCGTCGGCCAGCAGTACCTGCCCTGACGGGCTCGAGGGCAGTCGGTACTACCGCCCACCTCAACGGCTTCGAGAAGCGGTGGCCGCCCGCCTCGAGGCGGTGAGGCGCATCCTCGATGAGCGATAGCGCGCACACCTTTGAGCGACTCATCCGGGCAGATGCTGAGGACCGTCTCACACCGAGCGGTTCCAACATAGGTTTTCGCCGGTGAGCACGCTAGAGTTCTCGAGTTGTCCACATCAGGGGACGGCTTGCGGCTCCTGCTGGCGCCACCGGCCGACGACGATGCGGACCTCCTGGGGTCCCGGCCCGGACCGAGGCTTGACCCCGCGCCGTCGGCTTCCGCCACGGCGTGCGACCAACGATCCGACAGGAATGACACTCATGAGGCTCTTCACGCTCTCGCCGTCAGGTGCGCCTCTCGCGCCCTGGGCATCCCGCTGACCCCCAAGGCCGTGCGCTACTTCGAGCGTCGCCCCTACGGCCCCGGTGAGCACGGCCGTGCCCGCCGCCGCACCGAGTCCGACTACGCCGTCCGTCTCAAGGAGAAGCAGCGCCTGCGCGCCCAGTACGGCATCCGCGAGGCCCAGCTTCAGCGCGTCTTCGAGGAGGCCCGTCGCGGTCAGGGCCTGACCGGTGAGTCCCTCGTCGAGCTGCTCGAGATGCGCCTGGACGCCCTCGTTCTGCGCTCCGGGATCGCCCGCACCATCGCCCAGGCCCGCCAGGACGTGGTCCACCGCCACATCCTCGTCGACGGCAAGGTCGTGGACCGCCCCTCCTACCGCGTCAAGCCCGGCCAGACCATCCAGGTCCGTCCCCGCTCCCAGGTGATGGTGCCCTTCCAGATCGCCGCCGCCGGTGCGCACCGCGACGTGCTGCCCCCCGTCCCGGAGTACCTCAATGTGGACCTCGAGAAGCTCTCGGCCACGCTGGTGCGCCGCCCCAAGCGCGACGAGGTCCCTGTGACCTGTGACGTCCAGATGGTCGTCGAGTACTACTCGCGCTGACCCTCACGCTCACCTGACGCCGGGGCGCCCCGGACCCATGAGAGGTTCGGGGCGCCCCGGCGTGGGAGTACGCTCACCATGGAGCAACCCGACCGGCTCCGAGTCCGCAGGCGACTGATTCCACCGTCTCCGCCGTGTACCGGTCCGGCCGGTCGGCCACACCACACCATCCACCCGCCCAGCACCAGGCCCGAGAGCCGCAGTGCCCGGCCACACCTCGAACAGGATGAGGACCCCCATGCGCACATCCGAGATCCGCAGCCGCTGGCTGGACTACTTCGCCGCGAACGAGCACGAGATCCGGCCCTCGGTCTCCCTGGTGTCTCCTGAGCCCTCCATCCTGTTCACCGTGGCGGGAATGGTGCCCTTCATCCCCCTACATCCTGGGTACCGAGGAGGCTCCCTGGCCCCAGGGCCGCCTCAGTGCGAAGTGCATCCGCACCAATGACATCGACAACGTCGGTATCACGACGCGCCACGGCACCTTCTTCCAGATGAACGGCAACTTCTCCTTCGGCGACTACTTCAAGGAGGGGGCCATCTCCTACGCCTGGGGACTGCTGACGGGCAGCCGGGAGGAGGGCGGCTACGGTCTGGACGGGGACCGGCTGTGGATGACGATCTGGGAGGAGGACCAGGTCTCCCTCGACTACTGGACCCGCGAGATCGGGGTTCCCGCCGAGCGGATCCAGCTGCTCCCCTTCAAGGACATCTCCTGGTCGACCGGGCAGCCCGGACCGGCTGGGCTCCTGCTGCGAGATCCACTACGACCGTGGCCCCGACTACGGGCCCGACGGCGGCCCCGCCGTCGACACCCAGGGCGACCGCTTCCTGGAGATCTGGAACCTCGTCTTCGATGAGTTCCTGCGCGGAGAGGGCAAGGGGCACGACTTCGAGCTCCTGGGCAAGCTCGACCAGACGGCCATCGATACCGGCGCCGGTCTGGAGCGTCTGGCCTTCATCATGCAGGACAAGCCCAACATGTATGAGATCGACGAGGTCTTCCCCGTCATCAAGGCCGCCGAGGAGCTCTCCGGAAAGGTCTACGGTCGCGGCGCCGCCGGCCCCGAGGCCGGCGAGGCCCACCATGACGACGTGCGCATGCGGGTCGTCGCCGACCACGTGCGCTCGGCGCTCATGCTCATCTCCGACGGTGTGCGCCCCGGCAACGACGGACGCGGCTACGTCCTGCGCCGACTCATCCGCCGGGCCGTGCGCTCCATGCGTCTGCTCGGCGTTGACGAGGCCGCCATGCCCACGCTGCTGACCGCCTCGAAGGACGCCATGAAGGCCTCCTACCCCGAGCTGGAGACCGGCTGGAGCGCCATCTCCGAGGTGGCCTACGGCGAGGAGGACGCCTTCCGCCGCACCCTGGCCGCCGGCACCACGATCCTGGACATCGCGGTGGCCTCGGCCAAGAAGGAGGCCGGCCGCACCGGGCGCCCGTTGGTGTCCGGCAAGAGCGCCTTCGAGCTGCACGACACCTACGGCTTCCCCATCGACCTCACCCTGGAGATGGCGGCCGAGCAGGGGGTCGATGTCGATGAGAGCGCCTTCCGCAGCCTCATGAACGAGCAGAAGGAGCGCGCCCGCGCCGACGCCCGCGCCAAGAAGACCGGGCACGCCGACATCCGCGTCTTCCGCGAGCTGGAGAAGGAGATGGGTGGCGGCTCAACCTTCCTGGGCTACACCGAGTCCTCCGCCGAGGCCACCGTTGCCGGTGTGCTGGTTGGCGGCGTCCCGCAGAGCGTCGTCACCGCCCCGGCCGAGGTCGAGGTCATTCTGGACCGCACCCCATTCTATGCGGAGATGGGCGGCCAGCTCGCCGACCAGGGCACGATCCGTCTGGCCGACGGCGGCACCGTCGAGGTCGATGACGTCCAGGCTCCCGTCAAGGGGCTGCACGTCCACCGCGGCACTCTGACCGAGGGCACGATCGCCGTGGGGGAGAAGGCCTTCGCCCAGATCGACTCGGCTCGCCGTCTGGCGATCGCGCGCGCCCACACCTCCACCCACATGGTGCACAAGGCGCTCCACGAGATCGTCTCCGACAACGCCACCCAGGCCGGCAGCGAGAACTCCCCCTCCCGCATGCGCTTCGACTTCCGTCACGGCTCCGCCCTGGCCGGGGACCAGATCTCCGGCATTGAGGAGCGGGTCAACGCCAGGCTGTCGGAGGACCTGGCCGTCACCGATGAGGTCATCGGACATCGACGCCGCCCAGCGCCGCAGGCGCCACTGGCCCTGTTCGGGGAGAAGTACGGCAAGGAGGTGCGTGTCGTCTCCATCGGCGGGGACTGGTCCAGGAGGCTGTGCGCCGGGACCCACGTGCCCAGCACCGGGCACATCGGCCGTATTGCGGTGCTGGGCGAGTCCTCGATCGGTTCAGGGGTGCGCCGCATCGACGCCCTCGTCGGTGAGGGAGCCTACGGCTACCAGGCCAAGGAGCACGCCCTGGTCTCCCAGCTCTCCACTATGGTCGGGGGCCGTCCTGAGGACCCGCCCGAGCGTGTCGAAAAGCCCTCATGACACGTCTGAAGGACGCCGAGAAGCGCCTCGCCGCAGCTGAGCAGGCGGCGTTGTCCGCGCGCACGGCCGGTATCGTCTCCGACGCCGTGCGCGTGGGTGAGGTACGGCTGGCCTCGGCCAACCTCGGTTCCGTTGGCTCGGCCGACGCCGTCCGCTCTCTGGCTCTGGACGCCCGCAGCCGGCTCGGTGACTCCGATCCCGCCGTCGTCGCCGTCGGTGCGGTCGTGGGCTCGCGCCCGGTGGTCGTGGTGGCCACCAGTGCCGGTGCCCGTGACAAGGGGCATCCGCGCTGGTGCCCTGGTGCGTACCGCCGCTCAGGTGCTGGGCGGCGGCGGGCGGCGAGGACGACCTTGCCCAGGGTGGTGGCCAGAACCCGGAGGCTCTGGACGAGGCGCTGCGCGCCGTCGCCGAGCAGATCAGGCCTGACCCGGCGAGCCGGCTCGCCCCGTACTACGTAGCAGATCACGTGACAGACTCATCGGCTCAACCGGTCTCGGGAGACTTTCCGTCCCGGTGTCCGTATCGCCTTCGACGTCGGAAAGGCGCGTATCGGTGTCGCTCGTTGCGATCAGGACGCGATCCTGTCGTTTCCTGTGGCAACTCTCAGGCGGGACCGCTATGGTGCAGACCTCGACGAGGCTGTTGACCTCGTCGAGGAGTACGGTGCCTTCGAGGGTGATCGCTGGTCTGCCCAAGCACATGGGTGGCGGCAGCTCGAGCTCAACCAGGGACGCCCGCGCATGGGCGCGAGACTCTGGCGAGCCGCCTACCGCGGCAGGTGTGCGTCCGGTTGGTCGACGAGCGGCTCAGCACCGTCACTGCTCACCGGGATCTGCACGCGCCGGCATGAAGGAGAGGAGCTTTCGCGGTATCGTCGACCAAGCGGCGGCGGTCGTCATCCTGAACAGGCCATCACAACTGAGCGGATGTCCGGGTCCCGGCCGGTGAGCGAGTCCACCCGACCAAGAGAGGCAGAGCGTGAGCCACGACGATTTCTTCGCCGAGCCCTCGGCATCCAGCGCGATGAGGACGCTGGCGACGCCAGGACAAGCCCAAGAGCCGCAGGCAGCGGCGCATGGAGAAGGTCGAGCGCCGTCAGCGCAAGCGGCGTCGGCACTGGCTGACGAGCCTTGTCATCGTTGTCACCCTCGTGGCCATCGGTGTGCTGGGCTACAAGGCCATCGGGATCATGCGTGACGCCTCCGCCCAGGCAACCCACGCCGAGGACTACAAGGGGCGAGGGCGAGGGCGAGGTCACAGTGACGATCCCGGAGGGAGCCTCCGGAGTGGACATCGGTGACATCCTCCAGAGCAAGGGCGTCGTCGCCTCCGGCAAGGCCTTCACCAATGCGGTGAAGAACAATCCGAAGGGCAATACTATCCAGCCGGGCACCTACAAGCTCAAGAACAAGATGTCGGCCAACGCCGCGCTCCAGGCGCTGCTCGATCCCGAGAGCAAGGGCGACCACACGCTGACCATCCCCGCTGGTGTCTCCAAGCAGATCGTCAAGGACCGGCTCAAGAAGGTCGGCAACTTTACCGATGAGCAGATCGAGGCCGCCTACGCCGACACTGCTGGCATCGGTCTGCCCGCCGAGGCCGGCGGCAACGTCGAGGGCTGGCTGGCCCCGGGCACCTATGACGTCTCCGAGAACGCCACGCCGAAGGACCTGATCAAGAAGATGGTCTCCCAGACCGTCACCCGCCTCAAGGAGCTCAAGGTGCCCAAGGAGGACTACCAGAAGGTCTTGACCAAGGCCTCCATCGTTGAGCGAGAGGTCAACAGGGAGCAGTACTACGGGCAGGCGGCACGGGTCATCGAGAACCGTCTGGAGCAGACTGATGGGGAGACCCATGGACTGCTCCAGATGGACTCGACAGTGCAGTACGGCCTGGGGCGCTACGGGGGCATCCCCTCCGAGGCGGAGACTCAGGATGCCAACAACCCGTACAACACCTACGTTCACAAGGGTCTCCCGCCGGGGCCGATCGGTAGCCCTGGTGAGGCGGCCGTCAAGGCGGTGCTCAACCCACCGGCCGGGAGCTGGCTCTACTTCGTCACGGTCAACCTCGAGACTGGAGAGACCCTGTTCGCCTCCACCAGTGAGGAGCAGAAGGCCAACACCAAGAAGCTCAACGACTACTGCAGCAAGAACAAGGAGATCTGCAACGGCGAGAAGAAGAGTGGCTGACCCGATGGCGGCAGTGATCCGCCACCGCGCCGCCGTCATCGGCAGTCCGGTGAGCCACTCGTTGTCTCCTGTACTGCATCGAGCCGCGTACGCCGGACTGGGGCTCGACCACTGGTCCTACGAGCGGCGCGAGACCGCGCCTCCAGAGCTGCCCGGGCTTCTCGCCGAGCTGGCCGCTCCGGTTCAGGCCGGGCCTGCCTGGGCGGGCCTGAGCGTCACCATGCCCCACAAGCAGGCGCTCCTGGCGCACCTGGACGTCATCGACCCCCTCGCCGAGGCCGTCGGTGCCGTCAACACCGTGGTGGCGCAGCGCAGTGGTGCAGGAGGCGCACTCCTGGCCGGCTTCAACACCGACGTCGCCGGCATCGTCGGTGCACTGCGGGAGACCGCCCGCAGACGGGCACCGGGCTCCCCGGATGACTGCTTCCGGGTCGAGCAGGCCGTTGTTCTCGGGTCGGGTGCCACCGCCTGCTCCGCCCCTCGCGGCGCTCGGAGAGCTCCGGGCCGGCCGGATCACTGTCGTGGCGCGCCGCCACGCCGGGCCCGGCCGCGCACTCAGCGCCGCCCACCGCATGGGGCTGGATATCGAGACCCTCACCTGGAAGCCGGCCGACTCGGCCTCCAACACCGAGGCGGCCCGGCGCCTGGCCGCAGCCGACGTCGTCATCTCGACCCTGCCCGCCGGGGCAGCGGACCCTCTGGCCGGTCCGACGGATGCGTTCACGGGCCGCTCGGGCCGGACCCGTTCGGCGGCGGTCATGCTCGACGTCGTCTACGCCCCCTGGCCCCACTGCCCTCGCCCAGGCCTGGGGCGCGCCGGGGAGCCGTCGCCCCGGGCTGGCTCATGCTCCTGCACCAGGCAGTGCCCCAGGTACAGCTCATGACCGGGCAGCAGCCGGACATCGAGGACATGCGTGCGGCACTGCGCTCGGCGCTGACCTCGACCTCGGCCAGCGCCGACGACTGATCCGCGCGCAGGGAATCTCGACGCGGGACGCCGGAGGCGGTGTCGGCGTGTGAGAGTATCTGCCTCATGCTTCGATGGATGACGGCCGGGGAGTCCCACGGCGAGGCTCTGACCGCGGTGCTGGAGGGCATGCCCGCAGGCGTGCGCATCACCAGTGAGGACATCCGGGCGGCACTGGCCCGGCGCCGTCTGGGGCATGGGCGCGGTGCTCGCCAGGCCTTCGAGCGCGATGAGCTGCGGGTCCTGGGCGGCATCCGCCACGGGAGCACCATCGGCAGCCCCGTCGCACTGCAGATCGGCAACTCCGAGTGGCCCAAGTGGTCCACGGTCATGAGCGCCGACCCTGTGGACCCCCATGAGCTGCTCATCGACGCAGGGACCGGTGACGAGCGCGAGATCGCCCGCAACCGGCCGCTGACCCGCCCCAGGCCCGGCCACGCGGACCTGCCGGGGATGCTCAAGTACGACCTGGATGAGGCTCGTCCGGTTCTGGAGCGGGCCTCGGCCCGTGAGACCGCCGCCCGGGTGGCGCTGGGGGCCTGGCCGAGGCACTTCTGTTGCAGGTAGCCGGGATCAGGCTGGTCAGCCACGTCGTGCGGATCGGCTCAGTCGCCCTGCCCGGCGACGTGCCTCCACCGAGTGCTGAAGATACCGAGCGCCTGGACGCCGACCCCGTGCGCTGCACGGATCCAGCCACCAGCGCCGCCATGGTCTCCGAGATCGATGCCACCAGGAAGGACGGCGACACGCTCGGAGGTGTCGTCGAGGTCATCGCCACCGGTGTCCCGGTGGGACTGGGCACCCACGTCAGCGCCGACCGCCGCCTCGACGCGCGCCTGGCGGCCGCACTCATGGGGATCCAGGCGGTCAAGGGCGTGGAGATCGGCGACGGCTTCGCCGAGGCGGCCCGGCGGGGCTCGGCTGCCCACGACGAGATCGTCTCAGTGACCTCAGGAACGCTCGCCCGGCCCACCAACCGTGCCGGCGGCATCGAGGGCGGCATCTCCAACGGCTCCGACGTGCGGGTACGGGCCGCTTTCAAACCGATCTCCACGGTGCCCAGGGCCCTGCGCACCGTCGACCTGGCCACGGGGGAGGCCGCCACAGGGCTGCACCAGCGCTCCGACGTGTGCGCCGTCGTCCCCGGTGCGGTCATTGCTCAGGCCATGACCGCCCTGGTCCTGGCCGATCTTCTCCTGGACAAGACCGGGGGCGACTCGGCCGACGAGGCCCGAGCGCAACCTCCGCTCCTATCTGGACCGCATCGCAGAACGGACACAGTGGCGGACCGGGCGGTGAATCTGGTGGCAAGTCGCTCTGTGCGGGCGATACTGGTACCACCCACAGCGAGCTCAACGGAGAGGCAGACACGATCATGACCTGGAAGCGTGTTCCGACCATCGCTCTGCGCGACGACCAGCTGCCCCTGGTACTGGTGGGGCTGCCCGGTGCGGGCAAGACCACTCAGGCCAGGCTCCTGGCTCAGGCCCTTGGCGTCCAGGTCACCGACACCGACGCCGAGATCCGCCGGCGTGCACGCATGACGATCCCCGAGATCTTCGCCTCCGAGGGGGAGGAGTGCTTCCGCGACCGCGAGCACCGGGCCATGCGGGCAGTCCTGGACTCCCCGGCGGCCGCTCAGGGCGTCATCGCTCTGGGCGGGGGAGCGGTTCTGCGTCCCGAGAATCGAGACCTGCTGCGCGGTCACACCGTCATCTACCTGTCCGCCTCCCCGAGCACCGCCGCCAAGCATGTGGGTGACGGGACCGGGCGCCCTGTCATGGCCCCGGACGCCGACTCCGACCAGACCCGTGCCGCTCAGCAACACTGCGAGGAGCACGGTGAGCACGCTGGTGTCCTTGCGCGGATGGAGGCCCTTCACGCTCAGCGCTCACCGTTGTACTCCGAGGTCGCCACTCTCACCGTGCCCACCGACGGGCTCAGCCCCAGCAGATCGCCGCTCTCATCCTCGTGGCTCTGGGGGTCCAGACCGCTCAGGCGGTCAGTGTCCTGGCACCCATGGCCGAGGCGCAAGCTGACTCCGCCACCGCCCCGGACGGGCCCGGTGGCGCGTCTCGGCGTGTCCGCGTCCGGCCCGCTGCAACCACTGAGGTCGGCAGCGGCGCACGACGGGTCAGCGTCGCCGGCGAGAGCCCTTATGACGTGCTCATCGGCCATGGGCTCCTGGCCGAGCTGCCCCCGCCGCGTGCAGGACGCTCCGGGGGCGGGTGCGGGAGGCGTCGCCGTCATCCACTCCAAGGCGCTGGCCGACCGCGCCGCCGCTGCCGAGGCAGCGCTGACCCCCGAGGGTCTGCGCGTCCTGCGGCTCGAGGTTCCCGACGGCGAGGAGGCCAAGAAGGCGCGCGTCCTGGAGTACCTGTGGGAGCGGTTCGGCTCCTTCCGCCTGGGGGCGCGACGGGCTCGTCGTCGGTCTCGGAGGCGGGGCGACAACGGACCTGGCCGGGTTCGCAGCCGCCACCTGGTTGCGCGGCGTGCCCGTGGTGCAGGTTCCCACCACGCTGCTGGCCATGGTGGACGCCGCCGTCGGAGGCAAGACGGGCATCGACACGCCCGCCGGTAAGAACCTGGTGGGTGCCTTCCACCCGCCGGCCGCTGTCATCGCCGACCTGGAGACGCTCTCCACTCTGCCGGCCGCTGAGCTGCGGGCCGGACTCGGCGAGGTCGTCAAGTGCGGTCTGATCGCCGATTCCGTCATTCTCGACCGGGTCCTGGCCGATCCCACCGACTGCCTGACCTGGGACTCGCCGGTGCTGGCCGATCTGGTCGCCCGTTCCGTAGCGGTCAAGGCCGCCGTCGTGGGGGAGGACCTGACCGAGGCCGGTTTGCGGGAGGTCCTCAACTACGGGCACACCTACGCCCACGCGATCGAGAAGGTCACCGGATACTCCTGGCGTCACGGCGAGGCGGTGGCCGTCGGCTGCCTCTTCGCCGCCGAGGTCGCCCACCGCAACGGCAATCTGAGCAGTGACGCACTTGCCCTGCACTGGCAGAGCCTCGAGGCGGTCGGCCTGCCGACCCGCTTCCCCGAAGGGGAGGGACGCTGGGAGGGGCTCAAGGAGGCCATGATGAGCGACAAGAAGGTGCGCAGTGGCCGACTGCGCCTGGTCCTGCTCGACGACATCGCCAGGCCCGTGCGGGTTCAGGCACCCGCGGAAGGCGTCCTCCTGGCGGCTCATGGGAGGCCGTCACCGGTGGGCCCCACCCGACAGAAGGCGATCTCGGTTGAGTGCCACGGCGCCAGGCTCCGTCATCCTCATCGGCCCGCCGGGTGCCGGCTGCTCGAGTGTGGCCCGTGCCATCGGGCGTGCTCAGGGCCTGCCCGTGCTCGATCTGGGACAGCTGGTTGCCGACGAGCTGGAAACGCGCCCCGACCTGGCGCTCGTCGCCGTGCCGGAGACCGAGTACCGCCGCGTCGAGGCCGACACCACTGTGAGGATCCTGGAGCGTGCCGCGACCGAGGGCGCCGTCGTCGCCCTGGGATCTGGCTGTCTCATGGTTGCGGAGATACGCCAGGTCCTTGAGCATCTCAGGCTCGCCAACCGCCAGACTCACCGCATTGTGGCCCTGACCTGTGCCACTCGGGCCCTGGCCACCCGTAACGGTCTTGACGCTCCCCGGTCCGTGGCCCTGGGAACCATCCATCACCAGTTCGTCCAGATGCTCCACGAGCGTCAGGCCCAGTGTCAGGACCTGGCCGATGTCGTTATCGACACCACCTCAACGACCCCCGATGAGGCCGGTGAGAAGGTCATGAGCGCCGTCAGAAGCGGTTTGTCCCACCACTCGTGATCGGTGCGACACGCCTGTCCCGGGGTGAGCGCGGCACCTCGCGGTAGGATCAGCGCGTCCCAGATGCAATGCAACAGTGAGGAAACCCTCGTGGCCACGACGAACGACCTGAAGAACGGCATGGTGCTCAACCTCGAGGGCCAGCTGTGGCAGGTAGTGGAGTTCCAGCACGTCAAGCCCGGTAAGGGCCCCGCCTTCGTGCGTACCAAGATCAAGAACGTCCTGTCCGGCAAGACCGTCGACAAGACCTTCAACGCCGGTCTCAAGGTCGAGACAGCGACCGTCGACCGGCGCGACATGCAGTACCTCTACAAGGACGGCGACGACTACGTCTTCATGGACGTCAAGTCCTACGAGCAGACCTACGTCCCCTCGGCCATCGTCGGCGACGCCGCCACCTTCATGCTGGAGAACCAGGAGGTCATCGTAGCCTTCCACGAGGACTCGGTCCTGTTCGTCGAGCTGCCGGCCTCCGTGGTCCTGACGATCTCCCACACCGAGCCGGGTCTCCAGGGCGACCGCTCCAGCGCCGGCACCAAGCCCGCCACTGTCGAGACCGGCGCTGAGATCCAGGTCCCCCTGTTCCTCAACACCGGTGACAAGGTCAAGGTGGACACCCGCTCCGGCTCCTACATCTCCCGCGTCACCGACTGATGACCGAGCATCCCGAGGAGGGCTCGACCCACTCGAGCCCCGCGTCGCGCCACCCGGTCACCGCCCGCACCAAAGCGCGCCGGCGTGCCATCGAGATCCTCTTCGAGGCCGATCAGCGCGGGATGCTGAGTTCTGAGGGCACTGAGGAGCTGCGCTCCTTCGCGCAGCTGCGCGCCGTCAGCTCGGCCAACCACACCGAGGCCCCCCTCTACACCCGGGAGATCCTCAACGGGGTGTGCGATCACCTGGCCGACATCGACGAGACGATCCAGACCTACGCACAGGGGTGGACCCTGGGGCGTATGCCGGCCGTCGACCGCGCCATTGCCCGAGTCGCCACCTGGGAGATCGTCTACAACGACGACGTCGATGCTCCTGTTGCCGTGGATGAAGCCATGACACTGAGCCGGATGCTCTCCACCGACGAGTCACCCAGGTACCTGGGAGGACTTCTGGGGCGTATCGGCGACCTCGCGGACACGTTGCGCTGACCCACGGAGCAAAGGCTCACGGCATGGGGCGCACTCCCTATGCCGTGAGCTGCCCTCACACGGGGCCCCTGGCCTAGTCTGAAGCCAGCCCCACTGCCGACGCTGGAGTACCCCGTGAGTCAGCTTCCTCCCCAGGATCCCAACGACTACCCCTACATCAAAGGCACCTGCGCACCCACGGGTGGGGCGAACAGCGTCAAGAGCCCCGCAGCGTTGCCGCCCGTCTCCGATGTCACTGGCTACCCCTGGGCAGGACCGGGACTGGTCTACCCCGCAGGACTTATCCCTCCGGAGGCTTCCAGCCGCCTGCAGGAGCGCCCAGCGGATATCCGTGGAGCGTCCCCATACCTGTTCCCTACGACACCTTCCTTCCGACTCGGCCGGCTCCTGTTCCCGGATTCGTCTGGAACGACCCGGTCCTCACAGTCAAGCGGAAGCGCGTCTCGAATCGTCGGGTTTCGCTGTCAAGCGGCATCATCGGCGTCGTCACCATGATCGTCCAGATGATCATCACCGTCACCATCCTCCTCGCTACCGGCTACCTGGGGCAGCGGGACTCGTTCTTGATACTCCTGTCCATTCTCATCGTGGTCTTCGCTCCGATGATCGTTGGCGTCGGGTGGATCACGACCTTTATCCTTGCTCTTATTTCCTGTATCCAGGCGTATTCCCGGATACCTCAGGTCCAGCCCGATGGATGGACCGAGGCCAAGATGCCAACGTCAGCACTGCTGGCAGCAAGTATCGTGGCGGGAACCCCAGTTCTCGTCATGTATATGTCCCTGTACCGAGGGCTCTCGCGCAGCTCCGCCGACGTGTTCATCGGTGGTTTTCTGGAACCTCTGCTCATCGCCTGCGGCTTGGCCCAGGGTTCTGATCGCAGTGGGAATCGCCTTTCTTGTCCGCATGAGTAAGGCGCTGGACCCAGCGGTCAGGGCGCCACAGGTCGAGGGGATGCAGGTTCCATGATCTGTTCCCGGTGCCGATGAGAACTCGGGCACCGGCGCATCCCCTCGGCCCGTGCCGGCTGCTCCTGACGCATCGGCTGGCACGGGCCGAGGAGGACTGCATCAGCTACCGATCCATGGCGCGTACGACGATGTAGTCAATATCCACCTGGGCCTGAGTGAAGTCCCTCGTGCTTGAGCCTTCCTCGGTGGATGCTTCCGCTGTGCGTGGTCAGGCAGATGTGGTACGCGGCGTTGCCACCGAAGCACTCATCGAAATCCTGCCGGTACGCTGAACGCGAGACCTCATGATAGGGCTGACCGTCGAAGAGGAAAAGAATGCTCTCCGGGGTCTTCTCCATCCCATAGGTGTGCCACTGGGTGAGATCAGGGCGCGGTGAGACTCCCAGATTGCTTCCTGTACCTCCCGCCTGGCCGAAGTGCACCGTCGACTCCGCGATGCCGGTGGCGCTGCCGCCACCATAGGTCTCAACGACATCGATCTCGCCTCCGTTGTCATCGTCGTCCGCACGCAGCCAGATCCCCGCGAAAAGGCCTTCGACCGACTGGGGGAAACGTGCCCTGGTCTCCAAGGAGCCGTAGACAAAGGAGAACAGCCCCTGCGTGGTGACAAAGGCCTGGTCGACGTAGCGGAGGGTCTCGTCCTTGTCGAAGCGGTTCTGAAAGCCCTTGAGGGGGGTGGCGCGCTTGCGCCACAGGAGATGCCCGACACCGTTGCTGACGCTGTGGGTGTCATGCGTGAACACCCCCCAGTCGTAGCTGGTGCAGGACTCTGGCTCCGAGCGATTGTCCCGCCAGCGTGACGGGGAGAAGTCCATCCCGCTGGAGAACTGCTCGTCGAAGATGACGCTACTGAATTCGTGGGACGACTCGGCTGCCGCGGCCGGCGAAGGGGACAGCAGACCGGCGGTGGCCAGTCCTGCACCAGCGCCGAGGCCGGTGATGATCGAACGTCGAGTAGGGAGCGTCATGAAAAACATTCCTTGCTTGAGAAGAAGTCGCTGACGCAGCAGCAACACCGGACCTTGTCTGCATCGCGACATCGTTCAGCTCTCAATCGGGCTCAGATGGATCCGGCACTCACTTCTCAAGCTCTCGACATGTTGTGACGATCTCGCAATCAGCGTCTGACGACGCCGGAGCATTGGGCCAAGACTAAACATTGTCACGGAAGATTTGTAGATGCGAAACACGTCCTGCCGCGACTCACGTCAGATGCTGAGCCGTTTCACCGGCCGTCACGTGACCTTCGTCTCTGTGAGTCGCGCTGCCTGGGCGAGCACAACCCGCCGGAGGAGACGTAAACTTGGCGACGACCAACATCCTTTAAGTCCGTCCAGAGAGGCGGGGAAGGAGGCCTGAAATGGCCGAACGTTGTCAGGCGCCTCTGGCGCACCATCCCAGGGCAAGGAGATCCTCGGACCTCCCGAGATAGCCCGATCCCTGTTCCGTATCGCGCACGAGATCCTGGAGCGCAACCGCGGGACTCAGGACGTCGTCGTTCTAGGGATTCCCAGTGGGGGAGCGCCACTGGCGCACAGGCTCGTCGAGGCGCTCGCCGTTGCCTCGAGCGAAGGGACGCAGTGGTCCGCGCAGGCGGGGCAGGCACCGGCCGCCGGTGCCAAGGTCCCGGTCGGCACCCTGGACATCACCATGTACCGCGATGATCTGGGACGTCACCCCATCCGGGTTCCTCGCCCCACCGAGATCCCTCAGGGAGGCATTGACGGTAAGGTCGTCATCCTCGTCGACGACGTCCTCTACTCAGGGCGCACCATCCGAGCCGCCCTCGATGCCCTAGGGGCCGTCGGTCGCCCCCAGGCCGTGCAGCTCGCCACTCTGGTGGACCGAGGCCACCGGGAGCTGCCCATCCGTGCCGACTACGTGGGTAAGAACCTGCCGACCTCCCGTGCTGAGAAGGTCGTGGTCTCCCTGACCGAGCTCGGCGCCTCCACCGACGCCGTCACCATCGTCCCCGCAGACGTCCCTACTGAGCGTTCGAGCGAGCGCAGCAACCAGGAGGCCACCCGATGAAGCACCTGCTCTCCGCCAAGGACCTGACCCACGACGAGGCGGTCATGGTCCTGGACACCGCCGAGGCGATGGCCGCCACCCAGAGTCATGCGGTCAAGAAGCTCCCGACACTGCGCGGCAAGACCGTGGTCAATCTCTTCTTCGAGGACTCCACCCGCACCAGGCTCTCCTTTGAGGCCGCCGCCAAGCGCCTGAGCGCCGACGTCATCAACTTCTCTGCCAAGGGCTCCTCACTGTCCAAGGGGGAGTCCCTCAAGGACACCGCCCAGACGATCATGGCCATGGGGGCGGACGCCGTCGTCGTGCGCCACTCCGCCTGCGGTGCCGCGCACCTGCTGGCCCACGCCGGCTGGATCAACGTGCCCGTCCTCAACGCGGGCGACGGTACCCACCAGCATCCCACCCAGGCCCTCCTGGACGCCATGACCCTGCGCCGCTGGTACGTCCCTGGAGCCCCCGCGACAGCGGACGGCAGCCCCTGCCCGCAGGGACGCGACCTGGAAGGAGCCCGCCTCATCATCGTCGGAGACGTCCTGCACTCCCGGGTGGCCCGCTCCAACGTGGACCTCATGACGGCGCTCGGAGCCAAGGTCACCCTCGTGGCGCCCCCGACGCTGCTGCCCGTCGGCATGGATGACTGGCCCTGCGACGTCTCCTACAACCTCGATGAGGCGATCGAGGAGATCCAGCCCGACGCCGTCATGATGCTGCGCGTCCAGCGCGAGCGCATGAGCGCCGCCGGCGGTGGCTTCTTTCCGAGTCCTGCTGAGTACTCCAGCGTCTACGGCCTCACCTCGGCCCGGCGCTGGGCCATGCCGGAGCATGCCATCGTCATGCACCCCGGCCCCATGAACCGCGGCCTCGAGATCACCGCCGAGGCCGCCGACGACCCCCGCTCACGCATCATCGAGCAGGTCGGCAACGGAGTCTCCGTCCGCATGGCCGCCCTCTACCTCCTCCTCGCTGACGAAGGGAACCAGCCGTGACCTCCCACCTCCTGACCGGTGTCCGCCCCTACGGCGAGGACCCCACTGACATTCTCATCACCGACGGAACCATCACCGCCATCGGCCCTGACGCCGAGGCGAAGGCTCCGGCCGATGTCCAGCGCCATGACCTGGACGGGCTCATCGCCCTGCCCGGGCTCGTCGACATCCACACCCACCTGCGCGAGCCGGGAGGGGAGTCCGCCGAGACCGTCTACTCCGGTACCCGCGCCGCGGCGATCGGTGGTTACACCGCCGTCTTCGCCATGGCCAACACCACGCCCGTGCAGGGACAACGCCGGTGTCGTTGAGCAGGTGCTGCGGCTGGGCCGTGAGGCCGGCTGGGTGGACGTCCAGCCGGTGGGCGCCGTCTCAGCGGGGCTGGCAGGCGAGCACCCTGTCCGACATGGGTGCCATGGCAACCTCCGCTGCCCGCGTGCGCGTCTTCTCCGATGACGGCAAGTGCGTCTCCGACCCCCGTCCTCATGCGTCGGGCACTGGAGTACGTCAAGTCCTTCGACGGCGTCATCGCCCAGCACGCTCAGGACCCCCGCCTCACCGAGGGCTCCCAGATGCACGAGGGCGTCGTCTCCGCCGAGCTGGGCCTGCGCGGCTGGCCCGCGGTGGCCGAGGAGTCGATCATCGCCCGCGACGTCCTGCTGGCCGAGCACGTCGGCTCGCGCCTGCACGTGTGCCACCTGTCCACCGCCGGCAGCGTCGAAATCATCCGCTGGGCCAAGTCCCGCGGCATCAACGTCACCGCCGAGGTCACACCGCACCACCTCCTGCTGACCGACGAGATGGCCCGCACCTACTCGCCGCTGTACAAGGTCAACCCCCCGCTGCGCACGACCAAGGACGTTGAGGCGGTCCGCGAGGCCCTGGCCGATGGCACCATCGACGTCGTCGGCACTGACCACGCCCCGCACCCGGTGGAGGACAAGGACTGCGAGTGGCAGGCCGGCGCCTTCGGCATGACGGGACTGGAGACGGCTCTGAGCGTCCTGATCGAGACGATGGTCAGCACCGGCTGCATGACCTGGCGCGACATCGCCCGGACCATGTCGTCGGCCCCGGCCCGTATCGGCCGCCTGAGCGACCAGGGGTGCGAGCTCGAGGTCGGTGCCCCGGCCAACATCACGGTGGTCAACCCCGAGGTGCGCCGCACCGTCGACGGCACCGCCCAGTGGACTGCTTCCACCAACACCCCCTACGCGGGGATGGAGCTCCCGGGCCAGGTGATGGCCACCTTCCTCCACGGTCGTCCCACCGTCCTGGACGGCGCTCCCGTTGAGGCCCCTGCCGGCTCGGCTCATGCCTGAGTCGAGCCACCGCCCAGCCGCCCTCCTTGTTCTGGAGGACGGCTGGGCCCTGCGGGGCCGCAGCTACGGGGCTCAAGGGCGCACCATTGGAGAGATCGTCTTCTCCACCGGGATGACCGGGTACCAGGAAACACTGACCGACCCCTCCTACCACCGCCAGATCGTGGTGCAGACCGCGCCACACATCGGTAACACCGGGGTCAACGACGAGGACGCCGAGTCCGATCGCATCTGGGTGGCCGGATACGTCGTACGCGAACCTGCCCGACGAGCCTCCAGCTGGCGCTCCCGCGGGGAACTGGAGGACGATCTGCGTGACGCAGGCATCGTCGGCCTCTGCGAGGTCGACACCCGGGCCCTGACCCGGCACCTGCGCGAGGCGGGCGCGATGCGCGGCGGCATCTTCTCCGGGGACGCCCTGCCTGCCGGAGGCACCGACCCCGGTGGCCCCAGTCAGGCCTGCATCGACATCTGCCTGGAGGCCGTTCGCAGCGAGCCGCCCATGAGCGGCCGTGCCCTGGCCGCAGAGGTGACCACTCCCTCCGGCTACATCGTCGAGCCCACCGGAGCGGTCGATGGGCAGGAGCCGGTCGCGGTGCTGGCCGCCATCGACCTGGGCATCAAGTCCCGCACCCCATGGCAGTTCGCTGAGCGCGGCGTACGTGTCCACGTCCTGCCCCAGTCCACCACCCTCTCCGAGATCCTTGCCCTCAGGCCCGATGGCGTCCTGTTCTCCAACGGTCCCGGAGACCCCGGGACTGCCGACGCCGAGACCAGTCTCCTGCGCGGTGTGCTCGACGCCCATATCCCTTCTTCGGCATCTGCCTGGGCAACCAGCTCCTGGGACGTGCCCTGGGCTACGGCACCTGCAAGCTCACCTACGGGCATCGCGGGTCAACCAGCCTGTTCTGGACCGTGCCACCGGCAAGGTGGAGATCACGGCCCACAACCACGGCTTCGCCGTCGACGTACCCGTTGACGAGCCCTCCATGGCCCCCTTCGACAACGGCCGCTACGGTCGGGTGGAGGTCTCCCACGTGGGACTCAACGACGGTGTCGTCGAGGGGCTACGCGCGCTGGACCTGCCGGCCTTCTCCGTCCAGTACCACCCCGAGGCCGCGGCCGGCCCCCACGACGCCGAGCACCTCTTCGACCGATTCATCCGCCTCATGCGGGAGCGCCGCCAGGGCCAGGACCGCGAGGACACGAACTGACATGCCTGCTCGCCCTGATATCACCTCCGTCCTGGTCATCGGATCGGGACCCATCGTCATCGGGCAGGCCTGCGAGTTCGACTACTCCGGGACCCAGGCCTGCCGAGTCCTGCGCGCTGAGGGAATCCGCGTCATCCTGGTCAACTCCAACCCGGCCACGATCATGACCGACCCGGACATCGCCGATGCCACCTACATCGAGCCGATCACCCCCGAGGTCCTGACCACCATCATTGCCAAGGAGCGGCCTGACGCCCTCCTGCCCACCCTGGGTGGGCAGACGGCCCCTCAACGCCGCCATGAGCCTGGTCGAGCGGGGTGTGCTCGAGGAGTATGACGTCGAGCTCATCGGCGCCTCCGCCGCGGCCATCAACGCCGGGGAGGACCGCGACGAGTTCAAGGACGTCGTCGAGCGCTGCGGCGCCGAGGTCGCCCGCAGCGTCATTGCCCACACCATGGATGAGTGCCGCGCGGGAGTCGATGCTCTGGGCGGTTACCCGGTCGTCGTGCGCCCCTCCTTCACGATGGGCGGCCTCGGCAGCGGCGTCGCATTCAATGACGCGGACCTGCATCGCATCGCGGGGGCGGGGCTGGCGGCCTCCCGCACCACCGAGGTCCTCCTGGAGGAGTCGATTCTGGGCTGGAAGGAGTACGAGCTCGAGCTCATGCGCGACACTGCTGACAACGTGGTGGTCGTGTGCTCCATCGAGAACGTCGATCCTGTGGGAGTGCACACCGGTGACTCCATCACCGTGGCCCCTGCCCTGACCCTCACCGATCGCGAGCTCCAGCGGCTGCGGGACATCGGCATCGCCGTCATCCGGGAGGTCGGGGTCGACACCGGTGGTTGCAACATCCAGTTCGCCGTCGACCCGGCCACCGGCAGGATCATCGTCATCGAGATGAACCCTCGCGTCTCCCGGTCCTCAGCCCTGGCCTCCAAGGCCACCGGCTTCCCGATCGCCAAGATCGCCGCACGCCTGGCCGTGGGGTACACGCTCGACGAGATCCCCAACGACATCACCGGCTCCACTCCGGCCTCCTTCGAGCCGACCCTGGACTACGTGGTCGTCAAGGTCCCGCGCTTCGCCTTCGAGAAGTTCCGGGGCGCCGACTCCAGGCTCACCACCACCATGAAGTCGGTGGGAGAGGCGATGGCGATCGGCCGCTCCTACACTGAGGCCCTCCAGAAGGCCCTGCGCTCCCTGGACAAGAAGGGTTCCGTCTTCCACTGGGACGGACGTGCCCCCAGCCAGCAGCAGACCGCTGAGCTGCTGGAGTCCATCGCCATCCCCAGCGAGCACCGACTGGTCGACCTCCAGCAGGCCGTACGCGGCGGAGCCACGATCGCTCAGCTCCACGAGGCCACCCGCATCGACCCCTGGTTCCTCGACCAGATGCTGCTTCTTGAGGAGGTGGCCCAGGAGGTCAAGGGCGCATCCGCGCTCACTCCGGAGGTCCTGGCCCTGGCCAAGCGCCACGGCTTCTCCGACGTCCAGGTCGCCGCCCTGCGCGGCATCAGCGAGGACACGGTGCGAGAGGTCCGCCATGCCTTCGGCCTGCGGCCCGTCTACAAGACCGTGGACACCTGCGCCGCCGAGTTCGCCTCGCGCACGCCCTACCTCTACTCCAGCTACGACCTGGAGACCGAGGTGGCATCCCGCGAGCGTGAGGCCGTCATCATCCTGGGCTCGGGACCCAACCGGATCGGCCAGGGCATTGAGTTCGACTACTCCTGTGTTCACGCCGCGATGGCCCTGTCTGATCGCTACGAGACCGTCATGGTCAACTGCAACCCTGAGACCGTCTCCACCGACTACGACATCTCCGACCGGCTCTATTTCGAGCCTCTGACCTTCGAGGACGTCATCGAGATCTACGATGCCGAGCTGGCGGCCGGCCCCGTGGCCGGTGTCATCGTCCAGCTCGGTGGCCAGACACCCCTGTCTCTGTCCGCCAGGCTGGCCAAGGCCGGGGTGCCGATCCTGGGGACGAGTCCCGAGGCCATCGACGCCGCTGAGGACCGCGAAGCCTTCGGCGTCGTTCTTCAGCACGCCGACCTGCCCGCTCCGGCGCACGGCACCGCTCTGAGTGACGAGCAGGCGCGCTCAGTCGCCCAGGGCATTGGCTATCCGGTCCTGGTGCGCCCCAGCTACGTGCTTGGCGGTCGCGGCATGGAGATCGTCTACGACGCGCAGGGACTCGACGACTACCTCCAGCGCGCCGGTCTTGAGCCCGGCGGCGTCTACGGGACCGGGCCGCTACTCATCGACCGTTTTCTCGACGACGCCATCGAGATCGATGTCGACGCCCTTTACGACGGCAGCGAGCTGTTCCTCGGTGGGGTCATGGAGCACATCGAGGAGGCCGGCATTCACTCCGGCGACTCCGCCTGCGTCATGCCGCCCATGACCTTGTCCGACACGGAGATCGCTCGCATCCGACGCTCCACCGAGGCGATCGCCGAAGGGGTGGGCGTGCAAGGCCTGCTCAACATCCAGTTCGCCCTCGTCTCCGATGTTCTCTACGTCATCGAGGCCAATCCTAGGGCCTCGCGCACAGTCCCCTTCGTCTCGAAGGCATCCGGTGTGCAGCTCGCCAAGGCGGCAGCCCTCATCATGATGGGGGAGACGATCTCCTCGCTCAGGCGCTCCGCTCACCTCCCCGAGGCCGACGCCACCGTCACCGATCCCGATGACCCGATCGCCGTCAAGGAGGCGGTCCTGCCCTTCAAACGGTTCCGTACCATCGAGGGGCGCGTGGTCGATACGATCCTGGGACCGGAGATGCGTTCCACCGGGGAGGTCATGGGCTACGACGTCGACTTCCCGCGGGCCTTCGCCAAGTCCCAGGCCGGTGCCTACGGTGGCCTACCAGGAGAGGCACGCTGTTCGTCTCGGTGGCCGACAGGGACAAGCGCGCCATCATCCTGCCGGTGGCCCGGCTCGCGGAGCTCGGCTTCACGGTCCTGGCCACCACCGGTACCGCGCAGGTGCTGCGCCGCAACGGGATCGACGTCATGGCTGTGCGCAAGATCAGTCAGGGTGTCGGTGCCCACGGCGAGCAGACGATCGCTGGACTCATCGAGTCCGGAACCATCGACATGGTTGTCAACACCCCCAAAGGGTCAGGGTGCCCGATGCCGACGGGTGCACTCCATCCGCGCGGCCACCACCGGCGCCGACCGTCCCATCATCACCACCGTCCAACAGCTCCAGGCGGCGGTCCAGGCACTCGAGGCCCAGCTGCGCGGTCCTTTCCAGGTTCGCAGCCTCCAGGAGCACATCGCCGCCCGCCGATCCCGGCGAGGCTCGGTGCCCGAGCCCCATCCCGTTGCCCCTGTTGACGACAAGGAGACTCGATGAGTCCTGCAGCCTCTCACCAGCCCAGTGGTTCCAGACGCCCCTTCGATCCCGTCTGGCTGACGCCATGGACGACCACGGACCGCTGTGCGTGGAATCGACCCCACCCGAACCTGCTTGAGGCCTGGAATCTGGCCGACTCGACCGCGGGTCTGCGGGACTTCGCCCTGCGGACCGTCGACGCAGTCGGAGGGCATGTGGCCGCCGTCAAGCCGCAGTCCGCCTTCTTCGAGCGTCACGGCAGCGCAGGCATCGCAGTCCTCGAGGAGACCCTGGCGGCCCTGCGAGACGTTGGCACGCTGTCCGTTCTTGACGTCAAGCGCGGTGACATCGGTTCCACGATGGCCGGTTACGCCCAGGCCTACCTGTCCGATGGCGCTCCTCTGGCCGCCGACTCCATCACAGTCTCGCCGTACCTGGGCTACGGCTCCTTGACTCCCGCGCTCACTCTCGCCGAGGCGAACGGACGGGGCGTCTTCGTTCTGGCTCTGACCTCCAATCCTGAAGGAGCCGGTGTCCAGCACGCCGTCAACGGTGACCAGTCCGTGGCCGCAGACATCGTGGAGGGCGTGACCGCCTCCAACGCCCAGGCCAGCGGGGAGGGCCGACTCGGCTGCATCGGGCTGGTCGTGGGTGCCACTGTCGGTGGGGCCGTCTCTCATCTGGGAATCGACCTGCAGCGCGCCAACGGCCCGTTACTGGCGCCCGGGGTCGGAGCCCAGGGAGCGGGGCCGACCGAGCTGGAGTCCGTTTTCGGAGCGGCGCGTCGTCAGGTCCTGGCCTCCACCTCGCGCGGGGTCCTCAAGGCTGGCCCCTCCATCGAGACGCTGCGAAAGGCCGCGTTGGCGTCCGCCTACGAGGCTGCGACAACTCTTCGCTGAGCCCCCTGATCTGCTGTAGCCCGCCTTGGGCGCGGGGTGTGTGCGGAAACACGAAGTCGGTTGTGGAATATGGGCCCCTGCGAATGCGAGTGCACGTGACCCGACTTATGCTCGTGGTGCGGGTCACTGGTACTGGACTGGGAGGAGACACACCATGACGCTTCCTACACTGACACCCGAGCAACGGGCTCAGGCACTGGAAAAGGCGGCCGCTGCGCGATCGCAGCGCGCCTCGTATCAAGTCAGAGCCCTCAAGAGCAGGATCCAAGCTCTCCCGAGTTCTTCACCGCCTCAGAGACCGATGATGTCCTGGGCAAGATGAAGGTGAGGCACTGCTCATCTCCCTCCCACGTGTCGGGACCACTACAGCTGATGCCATCCTGGCTGATATTCAAATCGCCGAGTCCCGGCGGGTCCGTGGGCTGGGAGCGAATCAGAGAGCGGCACTGGTGGAACGCTTCGGCTAGGGGCAGTTGTTCAGACGCGAGGGTCGTGCTGGCAGTGCCCGGTAGGCCATGATGTGGCCATGACCGACGTTGCTGCCGCAGACCCGCCCGTTCCCGCACTCGCCCGCCTGACCGTTCTGGCCGGCCCCACAGCGGTGGGCAAGGGCACCGTCGTCACGGAGCTGCGCAGACGCCATCCAGACCTGTTCGTCTCGGTCTCGGCCACCACCCGCCAGCCCCGTCCCGGCGGAGGGCTGACGGCGTCCACTACCACTTCGTCAGCGACGAGGACTTCGACTCGCTCGTCGCCAGCGGCCAAATGCTTGAGTGGGCACTGGTCCATGGCGAAGTATCGCTACGGCACCCCCCGCGGCCCGGTCCAGGACCGGCTCGATGCCGGATGTCCCGCACTGCTGGAGATTGACCTGGCCGGCGCCCGCCAGGTTCGCCAGGCGATGCCCGAGGCCCGCCTCGTCTTCCTCGCGCCGCCGAGCTGGGACGAGCTCGTCCGCAGGCTCGTCGGACGTGGTACTGAGGACGCCGGGGAGCAGGAACGCCGCCTGGCCACGGCGCGCACCGAGCTGGACGCGGCCGGTGAGTTCGACCATGTCGTCGTCAATGACACCGTGGCGAGTGCCACCGCGGAGCTGGAGAGACTCATGGGATTGGGCAGTTAGAATAACGTGGCTCTGAACTATCGAGATTGAACCGGAGGCATGCACATGCTCGGAACCTCTCCCCAGCCCGAGGGCATCACCAACCCGCCGATCGATGACCTTCTGGAGAAGGTCGACTCCAAGTACGGGCTCGTGGTGGAGGCCGCCAAGCGCGCCCGCCAGATCAACACCTATACCCAGCAGCTCGAGGACAACCAGTTCGAGTTCTTCGGTCCGCTGGTCGACTCCGAGGTCGGCGAGAAGTCTCTGGGCATCGCTCTGCGTGAGATTGCCGAGGACAAGCTCGAGGTCATTCCCGGAGACGTGGCCCGCGCCCGCCGCGCCGAGGCCGAGGAGGCCCGTCGGGCTGCCGAGGCCGATATGTTCAGCGACATTTCGCTGGACGCGCCGGTCTCCCTCGAGGGGGGCGAGACTCCCACCAGTCTCGACGACATCCAGTTCTGAGCCGGGCTCGCCATGGACGAGCCGCACGCTGCTGCGAGTGAAACGCGCCGTGACCGCCTTCGAGGGGCCGCGGCGCGTCGTCGTCGGCGTGTCCGGGTCGATTGCCGCCTACAAGGCCCCCTTCGTCGTTCGACTGCTGCGTCAGGCCGGGCACGAGGTCAAGGTGGTGGCCACCGAGTCGGCGCTGAGGTTCATTGGGGCTCCGGCGCTGGCGGCGGTCAGCGGCGGACCGTATCCACCGGTGTCTTCGACGATCCGGCTGCGGTCGAGCACGTGGCCGTGGCCGAGTGGGCCGAGCTCGTCGTAGTCGCTCCGGCTTCGGCGGACCTGCTGGCGCGGGTGCGAGCAGGACGGGCCGATGACATGCTCGCCGCAACGATACTGACCTGTCAGGCCCCCGTTGTCCTGGCGCCGGCCATGCACACCAGATGTGGGTCAACCCCGCCACCCGGGAGAACGTGGCTGTACTGCGTGAACGTGGTCTGACGGTCATCGAGCCGGACTGCGGCCGCCTGACCAGCAAGGACTCCGGAGTGGGACGGATGCCCGAGCCCGAGCGGGTCGTGTCGCAGGCCCTGGCTGCTCTGAAACAGCTCGCTGACGTGGCGGGAGCGAAGGATGCCTCGGGGGAGGGCGACAGGCGTTTGGAAGGACGGCACGTCGTCATCTCGGCCGGCGGGACACGTGAGCCCATCGATCCGGTGCGGTACCTCGGCAACCGCTCCTCAGGGCGTCAGGGCTGCGCGCTGGCGGCGGCTGCCGCCGAGCAGGGGCCCGCGTCACCCTGGTGCAGGCCCACGTGGCCTCCGACCTGCTCAACGCCCTGCCCGCAGAGGTGAGCGTTGTCGCTGCTGGCACCGCCTCCGACATGCTCCGCGCCGTGCGCGACGGCGCCCGCGACGCCGATGCCGTCATCATGGCAGCGGCTGTCGCCGACTACCGACCAGTCACCGTGGCCGCCACCAAGCTCAAGAAGCAGGCGCCCGCCGAAGCGGATCACTTCGGTGAAACGGCCGTGTCCATCGAGCTCACCACTAACCCGGACATCCTGGCCGGGCTGGTGAGCGACCCGCCTCGGCCAGGTCAGATCGTTGTCGGATTCGCCGCTGAGACCGGGGACGAGAACGGTGACGTGCTCTTCCACGGCAGGGCCAAGGCTCGCCGCAAAGGGGCTCACCTTCTGGCAGTCAATGCGGTGGGGGAGGCGCTTGGTTTCGGAGACGTTCCCAATGCCGTCGTCGTCCTGGATGCCCACGGTACGGAAGTGGCGCGGGGACAGGGCAGCAAGATGGACGTCGCCCGTCTTCTCATCTCCCTGACCGCTGACCTGGTGGACGCGGTCTGACGCTCGGCCCTGCATTTTCGTGGGTAACGCCACGACGGATCAGTGCTGGTGGTGACTACGATGGGCGGGTGAGTTCCTCCTTGCGTCTGTTCACTTCCGAGTCGGTCACTGAAGGACACCCGGACAAGGTCTGTGACCGTGTCTCTGATGCGATCCTCGACGCCATCCTCGAGCAGGACCCCACCGCGCGCGTCGCGGTTGAGACGATGGTGACGACCGGACTGGTGCATGTGGCCGGAGAAGTGACCACGGAGAGGGCCTACGTCGAGATCCCCGAGATCGTACGCCAGGAGATCTCCGCGATCGGCTACACCTCCTCGGACGTCTGCTTCGACGCCCGCTCCTGCGGTGTCTCGGTATCGATCGGGCAGCAGTCCGCGGACATCGCGGCCGGAGTGGACAAGTCTCTTGAAGCCCGCAGGGACGACACGGACATCGATCCTCTCGACCTGCAAGGCGCCGGAGACCAGGGGCTCATGTTCGGCTACGCCTGCGACGACACCGCGGCCCCTCATGCCGCTGCCCATCCATCTGGCTCACCGTCTGGCGGAGCGACTGACCGTCGTGCGCAAGCAGGGCATCGTCCCGGGCCTGCGTCCCGACGGCAAGACCCAGGTGACGATCGGCTACGACGGCCAGCGCCCGGTGAGCCTGCACAACATGGTCATCTCCACCCAGCACGACGAGGACCGCACTCGTGGCTGGCTCACCGACGCTCTGCGGACAGAGGTCATCGAGCCGGTACTGGCCGCCGAGGCCGAGGCCGGCACCGAGCTCGACACCGCCGGCACCGAGGTCCTCATCAATCCTTCAGGACAGTTCGTCATCGGTGGTCCGGCAGGTGACGCCGGGCTGACGGGGCGCAAGATCATCGTCGACACCTACGGCGGAATGGCCCGCCACGGCGGGGGTGCCTTCTCCGGAAAGGACCCCTCGAAGGTGGACCGCTCCGCCAGCTATGCCATGCGCTGGGTCGCCAAGAATGTCATAGCAGCAGGGCTGGCCAGAAGATGCGAGATCCAGGTGGCTTACGCCATCGGCTCAGCCCACCCCGTGGGCGTCTACGTGGAGACATTCGGGACCGCGACCGTTCCCGAGGAACGCATTATGAAAGCCATCAACGAGGTCTTCGACCTCCGTCCGGCCGCGATCGTGCGGGACCTCGACCTGCTGCGTCCCATCTGCCGAGCCACCAGCTCCTACGGCCACTTCGGGCGTCCCGGCTTCAGCTGGGAGGCCACCGACCGCGTCGAGGCTCTGCGCCAGGCCGTCTGAGCCCCGCGTACTCGGGCGGGAGACTTCCGAAGGCTTGTATGGCAACCGGCTACGACGACGCTGCTTATGCTACCGGTGAGCCGGACGAGCCGGCGCGTAGTCAGGGCGTGAGCAGGCAGGGCGAGCTTTTTGGAACTGCCGGAGCCCGGTCAGCGCACGGTGACGGTGGCCGGGGTCCAGGACCCCGTGGCCAGGGTCCTCCTGGACTCCCCGGTACCGCACCTTGATCGCACCTTCGACTACCTGGTGCCTGCGGCACTGGCCCAGCAGGCGCTGCCTGGCACCCGGGTGATGGTCCGCTTCGGTGAGCAGGAGATGCGGGGCTGGATCTGGGAGCGGGTGCGACAACGACGCACATCGGTCGGCTCTCTGCACTGCGACGGGTGGTTTCCGACCTCAGGTCCTTCCAGCGAGCTCACGCCGCTTGGTCGAGGCTGTCGCCTCCCGCAGCTGCGGAACACGCTCCGACGTCATCCGTCTTGCGGTTCCCGCCAGGCACGCCACGACGGAGAAGAAGGAGAGGGACAAGGCCTCTCAACCTTCCACCTGGGGAGCACGACTTCCTCGAGCGAGCACGAGTTGGCACCCATACGACGGTGGTGAGGGAGTTCCTGCGCCGGCTGGCCGACGGCGAGGCTCCACGAGTGGTCTGGTCCGCCCTGCCGGCGCAGCCAGGACCGCACCAGGCACGTTTGTCGGGCGGCGACGGTCGGCCTGTCGCGGTGGTTGAGCCGTGGCAGGTGTGCCTGGCCCGGGCCGTCCAGGCCACGTTGGTGAGGCTCCCGCAGTGTCGTCGTCGTTGTGTCGACGACTCATCGAGGCTGAGACCCTGGCCGCCTGGCTGGGACGTGAGCTGGAGGGGGAGCCGGTGGTGGTGCTCTCAGCCGAGCACGGGCCGGCGCGCCGTTACCGAGCCTTTCTGACTCTGCTACTGGGGCGCGCCCGGGTGGTCGTTGGCACGAGGGCGGCGGCCTTCGCTCCGGTGCATCGGCTCGGGCTGGCGGCCGTTTGGGACGACGGGGACAACCGGTTGGAGGAGCCTCACGCTCCCTACAGTCATACGCGCACGGTGCTTGCCCTGCGCTCCACGTTGGAGGGTGCCGGTCTGCTCATCGGTGGTTTCAGCCGTTCCGTGGAGGCGCAGTCACTCGTTGAGCAGGGGTGGTGTCAGAGCCTCGTGGCCCCTCGGCATGTCGTGCGCAACGTGGTGCCCCGTGTAGAGGTTCCTGGCCCGGCGGAGCTGGATCGGGAGGGCGCTTCCGGGGCGGCCCGAATCCCATCGCTCGCCCATCGAGCACTGCGGCGCGCCCTGCAGGACGGACCGGTTCTCGTCCAGGTGCCACGCGCCGGGTACGCGCCGTTGGTCGCCTGTGCCCGGTGCCGCTCGGCCGCTCACTGTTCTTCGTGCGGGGGCCCGCTGGCGATGGACCATCTGGGACGTACCTCCTGCCGTTGGTGCGCTCGTACGGTGGGGCAGTGGGACTGCCCCGAGTGCGGCGGCCATGGCTTGAGGATGGCGACGATCGGGTCCACGCGCACGGGGGAGGAGCTCGGGAGGGCCTTTCCCGGTGTCCCCGTGGTGGTCTCAGGAGCGAGAGAGGCCCACGGCGTCGTGGACGAGGTTGACGCCACGCCGCGCCTTGTCATAGCCACGCCCGGGGCTGAGCCGGTGGCCGAGGGTGGATACCGGGCAGTCCTGCTGCTCGACGGCGGGGCCCTGTCCTCACGACCCGATCTTGGCGCAGCGGGTGAAGCACTGCGCCAGTGGTCGAATGCTGTGGCATTGGCGGCGCCGTCGGCCCGCACTGTTCTCCTGGGCGGTCCGGATCCGGTCGCGGCACAGGGCCTTGTGAGATGGGACCAGGCGGGCTTCGCCCGCAGGGAGCTCCTAGAACGAGCCGAGCTGCGTCTTCCGCCCGCGTGGCGAGTGGCACGTTTGGACGGTCCGGTGCGTGGCGTGGGTCCCTCCTGGCCCAGGCCGACGCCGATGGTTTCGAGGTGCTGGGACCGGTGGCTCCACCGCCCGTTCACGGTCAGGTGCCCCCCGGCGTGGCCAGGGCTCTGGTACGCGCTCCGCTGTCCCGTGGCAGGGCACTTGCAACCATGCTTGGGGTCAGGCTGCGTGACCGGTCGGCCCGGCGTGAGGAGCCGGTGCGTGTTGAGCTCGATCCCACTCGTTTGTGGTGAGGAAGTCGGGACGAACCGGCAGAGGAACGAGGAGCACGACCAGCTGGACAGACCCTAACCGGCGCTACTACTCGACTTGACCATGGCGGGCCGTGTCACGTGAGCGGTGGAAGCCGAAGCGGTACCCACTGTGGCACCAGGCGCCTGGAAGGGCGGCATGCCGTGAGCCAGAGAAATGAGATCAGTCAGCAGTCCCGCTGCGGTGGACTTGACGTTCCACCCCTCGCTGAGGGCGGTCACGGCCGCACCGTCGACGATGGCAATGACCATCTCCGGCTCGAGCGGGCTGTCGAGCTGGCGCAGCACGCGGCGCAGTGCGGCATTGAGACGTTGCCGCCCCTGACGGTAGGCGTGCTTCACCGGTGATGCCTGGCTGGCTGAGATGAGCTGAAGATAGTGCCCGAAGTAGGCGCCATGGGCGGGAAGAGTCGCTTGGAGGATGAACCGCACCCGTTGGGGGACGTCCGGAACGCCCTTGAAGGCCTCCACCCGGTCGGCGACGTGCTCCGCCCGAGACGCCCACAGCCCGATATTGACCAGCCCCGCCTGGTGGAGGAGATCCTCCAAGCCGTCGAAGTAGTAGGTTGTCGCGGACAAGGAGCACCCGGCTCGCTTGGCGACACTGCGGTGGCTGATCGCGGACGGTCCTGACTCACGGATGATGGCCGCCGCGGCTTCGATGATGGTCTGACGACGGTCCTCACCTCGCGGGGTCACTCGCGATTCCGTGCGAGAGCCTGCGGGTACGGAAGTATCGCTACTCGCTGCCTCTCCAGCGTCGTCTGCATCGGTACGAGCCATGCCATCATCTTACGACGACGAAGGCGTTGAAGTCCGTAACAAGACGGTGATAATGACCTCGTAGAGCAAGCAGGGCTATATTCAACCTGTCGCCTCATGCTCTCAGTGAGTGGGTCAGAGTTCGGAGTGAGCCTGCTCCTCAGTCAGCTCCGACCCATGAATCGCACGAGAACGGAAGATTGCCACCATGGCGATCAGCGCGATCACCGTGAGATAGACCGCAGGCGCCAGGGGGGAACCAGTGACCTTGATGAGCCATGTGACAATGAATGGCGTTGTTCCGCCAAGAAGCGCATTGGCCCCGTTGAAGGATAGGGCAAAGCCCGGAGTAGCGGACGTTGGTTGGGAAGGACTCAGCCAGGAAGGTGGCCAGAGTTCCATCATTGGCCGTCAACGCTATGGCAAAGACGATCTGACACAGGATGACCACTGCAAGCATGCCTGCGGCCTTTGTCATGACAACAAACAACGGGATGGTGAGAACGATGAACGCGACACAAGCGGCGATGAGCATCCGCCGACGTCCGAAGGAGTCCGACAGGTGCCCCATAAAGAAAAATCGCGCCGATGTACACGACCAGCATCACAGACGTTGCCAGAGTAGAGGTGTCCTGGGAGAATCCGACTCTTTCGTGGACATAGGTCGGCATATAGGTGAGGAGCATGTAGAAGGCGACGGCGTTGAGGCAGGAGACCCGGAAGGTGATGAGTGTCTCGCGCAGGTGGTCTCGCAGCAGCAGGCGCAGCGGTTCGACCCAGCTGGCGGTCTTCTGCTCCTGCGGCATCTCCGCTCGCATCTCCTGGTAGGCGGGGGAGTCCTCCAGATGCACCCGGATGTAGCGACCGATGAGTCCCCAGTGGGCCGGCCAGCAGGAAGGGAACTCGCCACCCCAGGTGTTCATGGCATCGTCACTGAGGACCGAGAACATCCCTGTGACCATGAGAGAACCGGCGTAAGGCCACAAGCGGTGGAAGCCGGAACCAGTGAGGTGTAGATCCCACGTGCGCGACGGCGGTGCGTACTCGGCAAGGAAGGTTCCAGCACCCGCGTACTCACCTGAGGCGGAGAATCCTGAATCATGCGCAGGACAAGCGAGGCCGATGGCGCTCACCATCCCGATAGCCGGATAAGTGGAAGGGAGACGATGAAGAACGTCGATCCGGACATGATAAGAATCGACCAGGACAGCGCCCAACGGCGCTCCCATCGGTCTCCCCAGGCCCCCATACGACGGCTCCGATCGACGCAGAATGAAGGACATCGCGAAACACTGCGTATGTCGACGAGCAGCTGGACTGATTTATCTGCCTCTGGGAAGAAGGCGTGACCAATGACGGTGACCAGGTATCCGTACGAGGCGTAGTCGAACCACTCAATGAAGTTTCCGATGAAGCTCGCTTTCGCTGCACGCCTCAGCGCGAGACTTCGTTCTGAGTCCAGAGTGATGGTCGTTCGTGCTTCCTGAGTGGACGGTGTTCATAGCCTATGACTCCGGCTCGGTGGATGTCGACGATGACGTAATGGTCATCTCAAGGTGAGACGTTGATGACTCTACATGTGATCCTGTCTGCCCGCTGGGAGTTGGCGCAGGCAGACAGGATCACAGGAGGATCAGGACGTGGAGGCGCGTGATTTCCGGGCGATGGCATCCACGATGATCGGGGCCAACCCACCACCGACAATGAGCAGTCCACCGATCATCCCCATGGGCGTGAGCTTCTCTCCCCAGACGAGCAGGCCGCACAGAATGGCGACCGGACACTCCCAGTAGGAGATCGTCGAGTACTCAACGGCGGGCAGGTTGCGTCCTGCAACGACCAGGAATCCCAGTGCGAAGAGGCCGCAGACGAGGAAGAGGGCCACTGCCCACATCCAGTTGGTGGCGGTGAAGGTGGAAACGCCGTGCCAAGGACGCAAGACGATGGACATGACCAGCGTCGCGCAGGCGGCCCAGAAGAAGTTCCACACACCGCGGACGATCGAATCGACATCCTTGCGGTACCCGTAGAAGAACAGTGCCAGACCGTAAAAGACGCCGGACAGCAGACCTAAAAGATCTCCCAGGCTCTTCTGAGGGAACTCGGGAGATGTGGCTGACAGATCCAGTCCGAAAGTGAGACTCCCGTTCTTGTAGTCGATGATTCCAATGGTCAGCAGCATTCCTATGAACACGAGAGACAGGAAGATGCCGGAGAGCACGCTGATCCTCTCTTTGCGGAAAATGCGTGCGAGCAGTGCGCAGAACAAGGGTCCTGTATAGATGAGGAAGACGGCATTGGAAATGGTCGTCATCAGGGTCGAGGAGATGTAGCAGCCCAGGGACAGGCCGATGCTCACGCCTCCCAGGATCACCGTGGTGCTCAGACGGGTGCTCTTGAACAGCCCGGCCTTCCCGGTGAGAACGAGGATGAGGATGAATCCAAGCAGTCCGACGCTCATGCGCCCGAAGGCCAGGAACGACCGATGACGGACTTGTCGGCGTCAGCGAGGCCGGCGGTCGTGCCACGACTGATGGTGCCGATCAGGCCCCATCCGGTGGCGGAGAAGCTGGCGATGGCGCAGCTGCATTTCATGACGTACTCTGTGACAGAGGATTCAGCGGACGATGTCTGTGACATAGCAGTTGTGTTCTGAGTTCTCCCCGGCGTGCACGACAGACCGGCATCGCTGCCGGGTCTCACGCGGTCGGGTCGTACCTTCCCAGTCCTATGGAGCGTCCGCGAGCCGCGCTGCGAAGCAGGCCGGGAACGGTGCTGGGGCGGCAGCGGTCCATGAGCCGCCGCCCCGCACCCGCTGAGATCAGACCAGAGTCGGGTCAGCGACCTGGGTTGGGGAAGTAGTCCTCGCAGCCACCCTCTACGGTGAGACGTCGGCCGTTGCGCAGGTGCGAGACCACCGCCGAAGGCGTAGGCGTCACGGAAGGAACCGGATGACGTTCATGCCTAGCTTGTCCATCTGCTCCATCTGGTGGACCTCGTGCCTCGACACACACGGTCTTGTGGTCGATGACCAGGCAGTTCATGGACAGCCAGACAGACGAGGTACAGCAGCGGCGGCGGAACTCTCGTGGGCGGGGGCCGCGCAGACGATCTGCCAGTCGTTGGCCTCGAAGATCTTGCGCTGCTCCTCGGGCGAGGCGGCGGTGCGGGTTGTTGATGATGAGCCCGGGCCGCAGCGGCACGAAGGTGGCGTCGATAGTGGATCGGGTAGGGGTCGCCGGGAAGTTCACCGCGTGCACCCGCAGGTCCGGGTAGTAGCGCTTGAACCACTCCATCGCCTTGCGGTTGGTGGTCAGGCCGTGCTGGATGAACAGGTCCCTTACCCACGCGCATGACGTCGGCGGCGTCCCACATCGGCTCGAACTCGGTGGTGCACGGAGTCCTTGGCGGCGGTGGGCTCAGGCGCTCCTCGAGGAGATCCGCTCGTCGTAGTAGTTGTGCTATAGGACTTGTCCGCTAGGCGAGGACGCAGGGGCCTGGGTCCACTGAACTCGGGGTCCTCCTCGAAGTACTGGTTCATGAGGGCCAGTAGGCGAGGTACTGAAGTAGCGGCAGCGGAACGGAGTTGGCCGACGCCATGATCTCGTCACCGATGGTGAGCAGGATGTCGCGCAGAGGCATCTGGGTGAAAGCCTGACTCGGTGCGGAAGTCAGGCGTCTGGATCGCCTGGATTCCACTGCAGCGGCGTGGGGCGGTCCACCGCTGACGCCCAGACCCTCGAGGATCTTGCGACGTAGTTGTCGAGCTGCTCGTTGGCGGCCTCGACGGTGGCGGTGGACGGGGCCCCACATCCGCGCGCATCTCGGAGTCGATCGGCACCTTCTCAGAGGTGGCGGGCTCCTCAGGAGGAATAACCGAGAAGTCGGCGCGTCCGACGATGACGCGCTTGAGAGGGTCGAAGTCGTTCGACGAGTTGACGATCTTCGTCGCGAGTAAGTCACTCCTTTGTGCTCGATGTGGATGCGTGAATGAAGACGGGTAGATGTGTCTATGATTCAACAGCTGTCATTCTACTCTGAACGAGCGGCAAAGTGGCCGTAGGAGTATCTGAATACAATGATGGGTGCTGAACCGATGGCACGGTCATCTGCGGTTAAGTGTTCACCACCTCCTTGAAAAGACCGATGCCGTTGCGCCGGTCGATCCTGCGGATGCGCGTGTCAGGCTGCTCGGGAATTGGGGGATGGATATCGTCTGGGCCCCCGTAGTTTCTCTCGGGAGTCACGATAGTGCCCTGCTGGCCCTCAATGATGAAACGGCGTCCCTCAAGACGTCCGATTGCCGCCATACGATCAACTCAACAAATCGGGTACCGCCTCGACCTTTGGTCCCATGGACCCACTGGGAAGTCCCATGGACCGCAGCTCTGCCAGTGTCGCCCTCGGACCTGTTTCTGGTTCTCGGTCCCGAAGTCACGAAACACCACTCCATCAACGTCCGTGAGGATAAGGAGCGCATCGGCCTCAGGGCCTCAGCCATGACCGATGCCGTGAGGTCCCTTGTCTGATGACGGCCTAATGCCCTGAGCTCAGCCCTCCTCCGCTGCGGACGACGGGAACACCGCCGCCTCCGGAGCAGACGACGATCGCGCCGGCATCCAGTGGGGAGCGCACCAGGGCGGGTCTCGATGACGACGCTGCGGCATGGGGAGCCGACGACGCGGCGGTAGTGCTCGCCGTCGGGCTTGACCACGCAGCCCCGCTCCTCAGCCAGCTTCTCGGCCCTCCTCTGGTGTACACCTCACCGACGAACTTGCTGGGGTTGGAAGGCCGGGTCACCGGCACATCACCAGGGTCTGGTTGACCATGGCGGCCACGTGGCGACCGGGCAGGGCGTTCTGCATAGCCTGCGGCAGCCAGTAGCCGATCATGCCCTGCGTCTGGGCACCGAGGGTGTCGAAGGGGTACGGGCTCGAGAGGCAACTCGTCATTGGCGGACTGCAGGCCAGGACCACCTGGGGGCACGTTCCCGTAGAGTCAAGGACCAGCTCATAGCTTCTCCGCCAGCCTCCTGCTGGCTCAGTGGGCCGCGATCCTCGACATTGCGGATCTAGTGCACTGGCGTCGGGCTTCTCCCGACGCAGCCAGCGCATTTCGAGGGCGACGACGATTCTCCCAGCTCAGTCCCACTTTCCCAGGGGTCCGCGACCATGACGGCTTCTTGATGGTGTGCATGGCGGTTCTCGTGCCTGGTTCAGCGCGACGTTGCGCCTCGTCTCAGAGACGTCGTCGGTCACCCTCCAGAACCCTCCACGTGCAGTCTTCGCGAAGATGTCCTCACTACCGTATGTGTGTGCCCACGCGGTGCGGAAGGCCCGGCGGGCGTGGAGGCACCCCACGTCCGGGTTGCCGGCAGGCCTCCACCAGCGCGTTGACTCAGCCTGCAGTGAGGCGCGAGCCGGATGCCGCTGGTCCCAGCACTATCCTCTGGGCTCACCCGCGGAGACCCACACGTCGGTGTGAGAGGAAGTCGACGCCCTTGAGCGCGGCGACGTCGTCGGTGATGAGGGATGCGGGCGCCATGTCGCTGGGCCAGCCTCTCGGCCTACGTAGCCACCACCTCGGGAGAGGTCTGCAGCTCCTTGAGCCAATACCATCCGCACGTCCATCATGAGGGCCGCTGAAAGGATGAGCAGCGAGCTGGAAACGCTGTTGTTGCGCGTCGCCGAGAGTGGGCGAGGGAGATCTTCTCCGGTCGAAGCTTGTCTGCGTGCCCAGCGTGGTCGTAGCTGGTCGGCCAGCATCTGGGTGGGTGCCACCATCGCTGATCAGTCACGTTCCACACGACGCCCAGAGTCCCGTGGCCAGGCTGTTTGCTCCTGCTTCTTGCCGCGGAACCTCGATGCCGTCGTAAAAGCGCGGCCCAACTCCGGGCGGTGTCCGCCACGGACTCACTGTGGCCCATCTGGGAACCGGAGGTCGAGTGGTGACACTGTGCACCCTGGTCGTAAGCCGCCACCTCGAAGGAGCAGCGCGGCACGCGTCGAGGTCTTCCTCAAAGGAATGAGAGCGATGTTCTTCACGGCCAGGCGCTCACCTCGCGGCGGCGGCCTTCACCTAGTCCGCCTGTGAGGCTGGGCGGCCAGCCTGCAGTAGCAGGGAGCCTCCACTCTCAGCCGTGAAAGTCGAGGCTCTTTGAGGAAACTGCGGGCGTTCAGGCGGACATGAGGATTCCTTCGTCCGTGTGGTGATGTACTGACAGTTCTGGCGCGTCGGCGACTAGAGCTCAGACTCAGCGGGTCGCAGGGCTGGGCGCGTACGTTGCAGTGTGGACTGCGACCGCGACCGACCGACCCGACAGCGGAATGGTCGAACCTCGATGCCATGGGGAAATGGTACGGCACTGTTCGTCTGCTGACGTTACGTTTCATGGGTAACGACTGGCACCGCGGGATGGCCGGGGAGTTGGAGCCGTCAGCACTGCTCTGGGCGGCATGGCTGCCATCGAGTCCTGGGGCGTGATGGAGAACTGGTGGGCTCGTCGACACGCAGGGCTCGGGCGATGACCAGTACGCACATGTCCTCGGGGGCGTTGCGCGTGACGCTGATCCGCTTGTCTCCGTCTGCGCAGCGTGAGCGTCGTGGCGCAGGCCGCCGTAGACGGTGAACGATGCCGACTGATCTGACCGGTGGTCACGTCACGTGTCCAGTGCGCTTCTGGGCGCGCGTCGGTCTCATCTCGGACTGGCGACGATCTGGATTCACCTTGCTCTCCGGCGAACAGTCGGCTGGCAGAGCCTCGATGCTCCTGGCGGTGGTGCGCTCGGAGACTCCGACCAAGTTGGCGGCGCCGTTGCCGATGATCTGGACGTCTCGCTCTCGACGGTGGCGTGCGGCCTGCCATGTGCTCGGACCACACGGGAAGTCGGCGTCCGCGCATTGAGGGTGCCATCGTGATGAGATCTGCCCTCGTAGTTGATGGTCCGCGCCGTCTGGCCTGACCATCATCATCGAGGTTGGATGGACTGTCACCGTTGTAGATCCATGAGACAGCGTCGCGGGTGAGTGTGTGGTTGGGCAGCGGCGGCGGAAGCGGGTCGTCGTCGTCGCATGAATGCCAGTAACGAGCGAGTCCGGGCGGGTGCGCCTCGAGCGAGCTCGGCCTTCGTGATCGGCGACGAGTCATTCCTCTGCCAGCTCGGCGACGGATCCTGGGCCGCGCGCGCCGGCGCGCTCGGCGGCGCTGGGGCCGTTGCGTTCTCGTTGACGACTCGCTGGTCCCAGGACGTAGCTGCCACGCTCGGGCATCTCGAGTCCGGGCCAGCAGGTCGCTGAGGTAGAGCACCTCGATAGCCGCGGCTTTCGGTCCAGAGCTCGTGCGAAACTGGTCGTGCACTCCTCTGCAGGCCCGTCTCGAGCCCTCGGCACGTCGTCGAGACAGGAGGTGGTCCTTGTTCTGGTGGGTGAGTCGGAGCATCTCGTTGCCGGCCTGTGCGGGATGACCTGGCGAAGCTTCCCGATTTCCGGAATCTGCGGATTTTCCGCGCCCTCTCGGCTGGCAGCTGGTGTCGCCGACGTGGATCGCGGCGCGCGCCCTCACGCGCTCTGGCTGTATCAGCGGTACGCCCGTGCCGGATTGGTACGAGCGTACGCAGAGTCCATGACGGTTGGAAACCCGTAGGAAGAAGTTCCAGGGCACGTCGATCGAGGCGGCTTTTGCCTATGCGTGCTCTGTTCACCAGGCGCTTCATTGCTCTTGGGTGGAGAGTGCTGCCGAGCATCTCTGACCAGCAATCTGAGTGGCCCCGCATCAGTGGAGTGAGCTCATGCGATATCAGAGGCGCTCCGTCCCGAGGTGGACTCAGCGCGGAGACCCGTACGGCTGCAGGCGTCAGGAGGATGCCAAATGTGAACGTGCTGATCCGGGCCTCGGACCTCCACCCCGCCGTACTCCGTGAGCGCATCGTTCTCGACACCACGGCAATGTCCCGTATACTGCCTGGGAGCCCATGGCGTCGGTCGCCGGATTACGTCTCTGACCGATGCCTGGGAGGAGTTCGTGGTCGATGGCGGGTTCCTGGCCGGAACGAGCGGCTGGACCTGGGGAGCCCTTCGAGGCAGGTCCTCGCCGGCGCATCCGAGGCCGTCCTGAGTCGCGCCTGGCGCCGGAAATCCTCTCCCGTGCCGTCAGCGCTTCGCCGCGCTCGCCTCGACGGGCGCGTTCCGGTAACCGGCGGATCCTGCTCGGCTGACTTCTCCTCGCGAGAGTGTGTGGCGCTGTCGGGCTGACCAGCCTCGACGCCGCCCCCTGCAGGGCGGCCCAGGCTCCCTGGTTCCCGCAGGCTCGAGGCGCTTTCTGTCGGCGTCGTGGTCTCGGGCGCAGGCGACGCCACCTGGCCAAGCCCGATGCCGCTGCATCGGGAGCCTGCTCTGGAGCTGATGCACCGCCCAGGCCTCCCGGCACCCCTCGTTCATCGATGACTCGGCGGTCAGCATTGAGGCGCTGGCCGGTCGGCGGCTGCGCACCCACCGCTTCACCGGCTCTGATCGGCTGCGGGCAGAGCTCCTCGTCGCCCTGGGCCTGCTCCTCACGCCGGGCGCGCGCTGAACCCGCACCGGGCGACCCGGAGCCTTAGACTCCGGCCGCATGCGTGTGCTTTTCGCCCGGAACCCCTGAGGCAGCCTGCGCCACCTTGCAGGCCCGCCTTCTCGCCCGTGTGAGCATCGACGTCGTCGGTCCTCACCGTGCGGACCGCCCGGGCAGGACCGCGGCCGGACACTGCATCCCTCACCTGCTGGCGGCTATGTCCGCGACGCCGGGCTCTAGACGTATCGCACCGCGACTCTCATAGGGTGAGGCAATGCCGACGACGGTGACCGCACGCGACTGGGTACGCGCCCTGAGGGCCGACGTCGCCATACCGTCGTAGTCGCCTACACGGGCGCGTGGTCCCGGCCGATCTGCTGGATCGTCCCTGTGCACGGCTGGTTAAATCTCCACTTCGTCGACCTCCTGCGTGGCGCGGAGCCGCCGATCCAGCAGGCAGAGTCATCTGCCGGCGACGAGGTCACCGCCAGTGTGTTCCGACTCGAGGAGCCTCGACACCGGCCCCGTCTGCATAGCCGACTCCACCGAGGCCATCAGTGGCCCGGGACACCAGTGGCGACCTTCTGGAGCGGCTGGCACAGGCAGGGCGCCCTCGTCGCTGACGTCCTGCGCTCCGTGGGGACGGAGCGTGCGTCCGGAGCCGCAGGATGACGCGCTGGCCGCTGGCGCCATGCTCTCCTCCGCCGACAGCCAGGTCCGGTGGGACGATCCAGCACTGACCATTGACCGCCGGATCCGGGGCGTCAGTCCGGCGCCGGGTGCCCACCACCACCAGGGGCCAGGTTCCGCCTGGGCGGTCACCGGTCCCTGAGGTCACCGACCTTCTGCCCGGCCAGCTGCGTGCCACCAAGCATGAGGCTCTCGTCGGGGAACCGGGGGCTGCGCCGTCCGTCTGGGACGGGTCGCGCCGCCGGGCGCAGCTGGATGCCCGCCGACGCCTGGGCAGGGGGCGCGCCCGGAGGCGGGCGTCATCCTGGGGACTCGTCTCCCAGGAACGATGACGCTGAGGAACGATCTGATGGGGAGCGATCGGCACACGGGCCCGTCAGGCGGGCACGGCGAGAACCGGCGAGGCAGGCAGCGCGCCCGGAGGCGCCGTGAGCAAGGCAGCAGTCGCAGTAAGCGCGGTGGTCACCACGCGGGCGGCCGGGGGCGGGGCGGCTGCCTTCCAGACAGCACGGCCCGTCCACGAGGCGCATCACCGCGCTCAGCGCGACGCCGATCGGACCCGGCGCGTCAGGTGGCCCTGGAGGTGCTCACCCGCGTTCGCCGCGATGACGCCTTCGCCAACCTCCTGCTGCCCGAGCTGCTTTGGAGACCGCCGACCTGGATCGGCGCGACGCCCGCTTCGCCACCGCCCCGACCTACGGGACCCTGCGGCTCCAGGGGCGCTACGACGCGATGATCGCCGCCTGCACGGACCGCCCCTCTGAGCGCATCGACCCGGCCGTGCTCGACATCCTGCGCCTGGGGAGCCCACCAGCTCATGGGTATGAGGTGGCCCAGCACGCCGCCGTCAGCACCACCGTGGACCTGGCCACCACCTCCTGCGGAGCGGCGCGGCCACCTTCGTCAACGCAGTCATGCGTCGGCCTCAGCGGGCAGGACCTGGACTCCTGGATGGCTGCGCCCTGCAGCAGAACGCACCTGATGAGACGTCCGCCCTGGCCCGCGCAGTCGCACCCGGAGTGGATCGTCAAGGCGCTGCGCCAGGCCCTGGTCACCCACGGCCGCAGCGAGCGATGAGCTCGGAGGCGCATCCCTGATCGCGGACAACGCCGACCCCGAAGTGGCCCTGTGCGCCAGGCCCGGCCCTCATCGCCCCGGAGGCGCTGGCCAAGGCTGCTCGCAAGGCGGACCGGGCTCACGACGATCTGAGCCGCGTCCCGGCAGGATCAGTCCCCCTCGCCGTCGTCATGGTCGGAGGAGATCCGGGCAGGATCGAGGGCGATCCGCGACTGCCCGGGCCGGGGTCGAGGATGAGGAGCCAGCTGGTGGCGCTCATTGCGGCACATGCGCCCTCGTGGAGGCCGCGACGAGCGCTGGCTCGACCTGCGCGCCGGGCCCGGTGGCAGGCCGCCCTGCTCGCCCGCGCAGGGCCGCGCAGACAGGGCGCCCAGCTGCTGGCCAATGAGGTCAGCCCCCACCAGGCCGACCTGGTGCGCTCCGCCCTGCGCGCCATCGCGCCGGACGTGCTGGGTGCGTTGCGGTGATGGACGTGACCTCGGGCGCGATGAGCCTGGCGCCTACGACCGGGTCCTGAGTCGACGCCCCTGCACGGGTCTCGGGTCGCTGCGCCGCCGCCCTGAGGCCCGCTGGCGCCGACAGCCGGGGACGTCACCGTTCTGGCCGAGCTTCAGCGCGAGCTGCTGGCCAGTGCCCTGCGCGCCGTGCGACGCGGAGGAGTGGTGACCTACGTGACCTGCTCCCCGCACGCCCTGGAGACGACCCTCGTCGTGCGCGACGTGACGCGGCTGCTGGAGCGCGAGGGCCTGCACAGCGAGCCCCTGCGCCGGGGACGTCGCCACCCGTCTGGCCTCTCAGCCGCCGGCCGGATCCGACCGGGAGAGCGCTCAGCTCTGGCCCCACCTCGACGGCACCGACGCCATGTTCTGCGCCCTGCTGCGCCACACTCAGCTGACTGACCAACCACACCAGCGCATCGCGAGGAGCATTCCGATGACGGCCATCCACCCCTCGATCCTCAGCTGCGACATCGCCCACCTGGCCGACGAGCTCGACCGGGTCACGGGCGACGTCGGCGCCCCGGGCGCCGACGGGATTCACGTCGATGTCATGGACAACCACTTCGTGCCCAACCTGTCATGGGGGCTGCCGGTGGTCGAGGCGGTGCTCGCCCATTCCTCGCTGCCCGTGGATGCCCACCTCATGATCGCGACGCCGACCGCTGGGCACCGGCCTGCGCCGAGGCCGGCTGCCAGATCGTCACCCCACGCCGAGGCCACGACGGCGCCGGTGCGCCTGGCGCGCGAGCTCCACCGGCTCGGCGCCGGCGCAGGCATCGCACTGAGGCCCGCCACCCCCTGGAGGCCGTCGCCGATGTCCTGGGGAGTTCGACCTCCTTTGCTCATGACCGTGGGCCGGGCTTCGAGGCACGGTCCTTCATTGAGTCGATGCTGCCCAAGATCCGCCGGGCTGCGCGAGGCTGGTCGGTGTCAGAGGGACTCGACCTGCGAGTGCAGGTCGATCGGCGGTATCACCGCCCCAGACGATTGAGCGCGCGGCCGAGGCCGGGGCGGATGTCTTCGTCTGCCGGGTCGGCGGTCTATCGTGCCGACGACGCCCTGGCCGCCATTTGCGAGCTGCGTGAGGCGGCCTCCTCGCACTGCCATGGCGCTCACGGTGGACACTGACGACGCCGCGGGGCGCTGCCGCGGCCACCGATCAGTCCCATGTCCCGTGGAGGAGGTGCTCGTGATGCAGATGTGGCAGCCGATGCGTGAAGCCACCCGCCCACGTTGAGCGCAGGGAAACCTCAAAGGCATTCGAGGGTGGGAAGCACCTTTGCGAGGCCCCCGTTATGCCGCCTCATTACTGGGGTCTCGACTGTTACCAACGCAACTCTTCGGTCTTTGTGAGGGTTTCCACAAATGGAATGTGGTGCCCTGACCACGTAACGTCAGTGTCCAGTGGTCTGCCCTCGACGGTGTAGGGAAGGCACGGATCCACCGCCGGCCGAGGAGGCCCGCCGCCAGCCCGGCACCGTCCAGATAAGGAGACTCTTGGTGACCCTCTCGCGTATCCTCATCGCCAACCGTGGCGAGATCGCACTGCGTATCGATGCGAACCGCCCGCGATCTCGGGCGACGTCGATCCTTCCCGTACACGCCCGAGGACCTGATGAGCCCCTGCCGCAGAGCTCGCCGATGAGGCCTACGCACTGCCGAGGGGTCGTCCTACACCGATGCGGCAGCGCTCCTCGAGATGGCCATGCCACCGGCGCCGACGCCATCCACCCCGGTTACGGGTTCCTGTCGAGGACGCCGACTTCGCCCGCTCCATCATCGATGCCGGCATCACCTGGGTCGGGCCCTCGCCTGAGGCCATGGATGCCCTCGGGGACAGATGGGTGCCCGAGCCACCGCCGAGCAGGCCCAGGTCGCCCCGGTGCCCGGCATCACCGAC